>Ga0206829_10010_pt2 | contig 87167 bp, 77 predicted proteins | sample Alteio_BWOrgCont_75_FD_152862 | JGI IMG/M metagenome (GOLD analysis project Ga0206829, IMG submission 152862) | Enriched cells from forest soil in Barre Woods Harvard Forest LTER site, Petersham, Massachusetts, United States -... | ecosystem: Environmental > Terrestrial > Soil > Temperate forest >... | reverse complement strand
TACATTGGTATTTGGCGATAGCACATTTTGCACTACTGTACTGGGTGTGTATCCAGACGATGATGAGCAGGAGGGCAAGGAACTAAAAGGCATACTGCAAAGCATAGCTTACGATGTGCATCGCAAGGTAAGCCCGTTCTCTCGTGCTGCATTTACTATAGATGATACAGTATCTGCTTTTAAATTTGCAAAGCTCACTGGCAGCGCCTACATTTTCACTCCCGGTGGTAAAGATGTAAAGTTTAATGACGATGTGCCTTATGTTATTATATCATCATCAGGCTACCGTGCAGGCATACCATTATCTTCCTTGGCCGATACTACTTTTAAGACCATAGAAGATGAGCATGCCATGACTGCAAAAGACATAAAAAATGCTGCCGATACTACTGTGAACAACTATATAGCCTACGAAAGGGAAGTGTATGGTGTAGCTAATGATAAGCTTACGCTTCTATACGAGTTGGCTCTGGCAAAAGATAAAACCATGGTCATCTTCACAGGCCATAGCAAAAGCGATTTTGCAACCAACCTGGTTGAGTTCCGTAACCTCGCCCAAACTATAGAGATCAAGTAATACCTTCCTGCAGTGTTTTTCAAACTAAATAAATATTCCCATGCCTTTCAAATACTGTAGCTGTTTGCTGCTATCTGTTGTATTGTGTTTCTCCACCCATGCACAAGACAAAAAAATACGGGCATCTTTAAAAGCTGATGTACTCAACTTTCGCAACCAGGCTACCCGCATGAAGGAGTACAAGGCCGAGCAGAAAAAGAAGGTAGAGCTGGCCACAAAATATGGCGGCCCTGTTAAAATAGTAATAGAGATAGATGCCGATACAACTATTGAAGACGATGGAGCCTCGGACCCGGCAGATAACGTTATTACCGGCTACATAAAAGAAGAAACCCCAACAGAAAGTATTATCGCCTACGAGCTCCATTTCGATCGTACCACCAAGCATATCTTCGAGGTCGTCTCAGATGCCGATTCCCCCAACGACCAGCTCAGCAAAAAAGATGAGGACAAGTAACAATCTCTTAAAACCAACTACGCCTAGATAGTAGTTTTTAGAAGGTAGCATTCCTTAGCCCGGCAGAACAGTAGCACTGCTGCCTGCACAAAGTTAAGTTTCATGAGAAAAGCTGAACCCATATTCAGCCACTTTTTTTGCAGCGATCCTTCATCGCCTGCAAAAACCAGTGGCCCATAATCAGGGAACCAATACGGAACACGCAGCAGAGCTAACCCCCATGCCCGCGGAGCGATTGGCAGAGGGGCGGCCTTTTCTTTGCTGACTCTTTTGGCCGACCAAAAGAAATGAAGGTTCTCGCAAATAAAAAATAAAGGAGCAACTCAAAAGCTTCTATAAATAACCTTTAAACCCCTCCACCCATGCCTATCATCACCACAGCCGATCTCTACACCCATCTCTACACCGATGTGCTCAACGAGATCATCCGCAACGACAGCACCATTGCAGACAAGGCTATAAGCGCTGCCATATTAGAAACCAAAATGTACCTGTCACGTTACGATCTGGTGCAGCTCTTCGGCACAGATACCACTACCCCTGCCGTGCAGGACGAGTTCTTAAAAAGCCTGGTAAAAGATATTGCCTGCTGGCACCTGGTGCGCCTTAGCAATGCAGGTATAGACTATACCACCGCACGCACTATTTACGAGGATGCTATAAATACACTCACCGCTATAAAACAAGGCGATGTGCAGCCGCAGGGTTGGCCCTATGCCGATACCAAAGACGAAACCACCCCTCAGGGCGACAATGTAGCCTGGAGCGGCCAGCTAAAAAGAGAGAATTATTTTTGATGCAAAACTGCCCTGCTCATCGTAACTTGTATTGCTGAAAATGAGAGTCCTGCTATCTATATTGCTATTACTGCACTTGGCCACAACTGCACCGGCACAAAGCCTGGGTACAGACTTGCGCCACGATTGGTACGGCATTGTACCCACTATAGATATGAGCGTGCTCGATACTATTGTGCTCTATCCCGTTCACGGCAATTTCAGTCAGGCCAAAGATGTATTCCTGTGGCGCTACCTGGGCGGCAAAGATTATCAGTTAAAGATCTTCAACAATACAATGCCCGGCAGTTACGAGAACTATGAGCTCGCACCCGAACATTGGAGGCTGAAAGAGAAGGGCAATGAATATTATCTGGTTGTAAAAGACCACAGCGATCCCCGTCCCTTTCATAAAAAAATAGCAGACTACAGGTTAATGCCGCAATGGGACAATTATAATATACTCCGCAGCATCATATTGGTAAAAAGATACAACAACAGGTACACCGAGCAGATCAAAACACCGGCGCTAAGAAATTAATACCAGGTTAGTTGCGCAATATATATGCTAAAATACCCAGCATTAAGGATATAAAGATGTAAGCAAACGCGCGGTTACCAAGGTCTTTTACCTCTGCATTCTTGTTCCATATATTACCCAGGAAAAAGAAATTTCCCACAATAACAGCGGTTACAAAAAGGCCAACATAAAGTTTCAGGGAGAAGATGTAGTCCAGAAGCGCTATACCCAACAATTTCTGAAACAGCACTAATACGCTATACACGTTCAGTAACTGCAATCCGGCCAATACCAGGTAAGCTATTATGAAGGATAATAAGCTTTTCTCTGTATTATAAAAAAGCCACACATACATTTCTTTATATGTTTTGGCTATGAATTTGAACATATATATACTGCCTGGGTTTTGTAGAGAGTTTGCAAAATTAGTGCCAATTAAGCAGAAAACAATAAAACACAAGTATTAACAACCCCCCAAACATTATTATGGCTATAAATGTTAAACAAAACAATCAAAAGGTTGAGCTGGTCGTAAATGAACTGAATGTGCGCTCTGTTGACCGCACCAGGAAAGATATAGCTACATGGCGGCAGGCACACATAACCGCAGAGTCTGTCTATAACCCCAACCGCTCCCGTCTTTACGATCTGTATGCCGATGTGCTGCTCGATGGTCATTTATCTGGCATTATAGCTAAGCGTATAGATGCTATTTTAAATAAGCCATTGCATTTTGAAAAAGATGGGATCAAAGTAACTCAGATGGAAGATCTCATCAATTCATCTGTATTCAGGGATATACTGTGTATCATTATGCAAACGCAATTATGGGGTATTTCTGGCCTGGAGTTCATTCCCGGTGCCACCCTGGCAACAAGGGAAATACCGCGCAAGCACATAAAACCCAACCTTGGCATTATAGCTTTTGAGCAAACCGGCAACGACGGCATACCCTACGCCCCGCTCGAAAATGTATGGATAATGGGCAATACAGACGATCTCGGCATACTGCTTAAATGTGCCCCTTACGCACTGTACAAAAAAGGTGGTCTTGCCGATTGGTCTGAGTATATAGAGATCTTTGGCCAACCCGTACGCGTCATAAAGTACGATGCATACGATGAGCAGACTAAGGTAGAGCTGAAAAGGATATTGGACGAATCTGGCAGTTCGCTCTCCATAATGATACCCCGACAGGCCGATTTCGAAATAAAAGATGGCAAACAAACAAATGGCGATGGCAGGCTGCAACTGCAATTCGTAAAGGCCCTTAACGACGAGATGTCCGTCATTATACTGGGCAATACCGAAACCAGCACCAGCAATGACTATAGCGGGTATGCCCAGGCAAAAATACATATGGAAGAGCAGCACGAGATCACCCTCAGCGATCTGGCATATGTCACTAATACCCTCAACCAGCCCAAATTTTTACAAATACTCGCCAGCTATGGTTATCCTGTTGCAGGTGGCCGTTTCTCTTTTGTAAAAAACCTTGACTTACAATACTTGAAAGAAAGAATGGGTATAGACATGCAGGTGGCCAAAATGGTACCTGTAAATGAAGAGTACTGGTACAATACCTATGGTATCCCTATGCCGGGATAGTATATGATAGTAATAGTTGTCACATTATTTTATCACATTCCCTCCCAATTTCTATTTTATGAACTCTCCGTTCGCAAACATATTTACTGCACTGCAGCAGCAGGTACAAGCCCAGGTACCAGATATTATCTATATAGATCAGGACCTCGGCCAGCTCCGTACAGACAAAACCAATACCCGCCCACCGGTGCAGTGGCCCTGCCTGCTTATAGATTTTGAAGACTTCAACTTTGCAGATATGGGCAGTCTTGTCCAGTCGGCCGAGGGAACAGTAGTCTTAAGGTTGGGCTTTGCACCCTACAGCAGCAGTGCTGCAACCACGCCAACCACCTATGTACAAAAGGCCATTGGTTATTACGATGTAGAATGGGCGCTGCATAAGGCCCTGCAGGGCTGGGCGCCCGGTACCAGTTATGGTAGCCTCACCCGCATAGCCACAGCTACACAAAAACGTACTGATACCATTCGCGTCCGCGAGCTGCGCTACCGCATAGCCTTCCAGGACTATAGTACAAAACCTGTTCAGCAAACGGTAGCAGCAAACATAGTAGTAGGTGTCACCTTGAATGAACCGGTCACCATTTCATAAAAGGCCATTGCTTTCTAAAATAGGCCACAGGTGGCTCTAACTCCTTCAGTTCGGCAAACCGTTCTGTACCACTATCAATTATGCCCGGCAACGTTTCTACCGACAGGAAGAATTCCAGGCTCATCAGCTTTATGATCACCTCGTACCGTTTCTGGGTCAGGTAGCCATAATAGTAGTACCGGTCTGCAATACACCGGTTGCGCCGCGCCAGCAATCGCAGGTCGCGGCCTTTCTTTTTAAGGTTGCCCGGCGTGTCACCGGTAGTAAAAAGGGCATCGAATTTTTGTTTTCCACGCATAAAAAAAGTGATAGGGGGAACAAATGTAAGATGCATTTTTATATACCCTTTAGGAAGAACTCAACACAATTAGTGTGGATAAGTCACAAGAGCTAATATGAATAAGGGACAGAGGTGTTTCAAAAAATGTGTATTATCAATCAACGTCATGAATAGCTTGTGCTTATTGTTTAGTTCTTAAAGTAAACTTAGAAAAAGTATAGTTTACTTTCGCGCTTAAAAGTAAACTATACTTAATTTTAGTTTACTTTCGTTCTTATATAAGAAGAAAAATGATTGTACTGGAAAAATATAAATCAGGTAATTTTCATCAGGGTGCAGGATACAAATTTTTTGTCCCTGCAAAAATCAACGGCCAATGGCAATGGCATGATGCTCAATTAAACACTCTTTTAGAAAAAGCCTCTATTCAACTAGGTGAGCTGAATTCTTATGCCAAGTTAGTTCCTAATATTGACATATTTATACAATTGCACGTTAAGAAGGAGGCAGTCATATCAAGCCGTATTGAAGGTACACAAACAAATATTAAAGAAGCTGTATTACCTGAAGAAGAAATATTGCCTGAAAGAAAGAATGACTGGAAAGAAGTAAGTAATTATACATTAGCTCTAAACGAAGCGATCATAAGTTTAAAGGACCTGCCACTTTCATCACGATTATTAAAACAAGCTCATGAGAATTTACTAAATGGTGTTAGAGGAGAGCATAAATCACCAGGTGAATTTCGGTCAAGCCAAAATTGGATTGGTGGCAGTGGCCCTTCAGATGCAGTCTTTGTACCCCCGGCTCATTTTCATGTCAATGAATTAATGGGTGATCTGGAAAATTTTCTTCATAATGATAAAATTAGTGTTCCTGCACTTATAAGAATTGGTATTGCTCATTATCAGTTCGAAACAATACATCCATTTCTTGATGGTAATGGACGTATTGGGAGACTATTAATAACTTTATTTTTAGTAGATCAAGATATATTGCATTTGCCTCTGTTGTATTTGTCAGCTTATTTTGAAAAGAACAAATCTAATTATTATGATAACTTAACCAGGGTGCGGGAAAAAAGTGACATGCTGCATTGGCTAAAATATTTTCTACTGGGGATAGAACAAACATCAAAAGAGGCAGTGTTGAAATTATCTGAAATACTTAAGCTTAAACAAACACTGGAAAGTGAAATACATACAAATTGGGGACGGCGTACGCAATCAGCATTGCTATTATTGAATTATATGTTTACATCGCCAGTGATTAATATCAAGACAACACAAAATATTTGCTCTTTGAGCAAAAAGGCTGCAGGAGACCTGATAGAAAGCTTTGAAAAGGCTGGGATATTAAATGAATTGACGGGACAAACACGTAATAGGGTTTTTGTTTTTAATAAATATCTGAATCTGTTCCAGAGCTAATGCGAATGTTCAATAGCTCTTTGCGTATTAATTGTGTCAATCGCCAAGCCATATAAACAACAACAATAGTAACATAGCTTTTCTTGCAACCCACCCATTTATCTTATCTTAGCCCCATGGCTGAAAAGAAACTTTTTTTGCTGGATGCTATGGCGCTCATATACCGTGCATACTATGCACTGGTGCGCAGCCCCCGCATTACCAGCAAGGGGCGCAATACCAATGCCCAATTCGGGTTTACCAATACATTGATCGATCTTATTAATAAAGAAAAGCCCACTCACCTGGCAGTGGTATTCGATACCAGCGCACCTACAGAGCGCCATACCGATTTTACCGCCTACAAAGCCAACCGCCAGGATGCTCCTGAAGACATAATCTCTGCCATCCCCGATATCAAGAACATAATAAGAGCATTCAATCTTCCGTGCATGGAAAAGGATGGGTTTGAAGCTGATGACCTGATCGGTACCCTGGCTATTGAAGCTGCCGAGCTAGGCTATACCGTATACATGGTAACCCCCGATAAAGACTTCGGGCAGATCGTGCGTGAGAACATATACATGTACAAGCCGCCCTTCATGGGCAATAAAGAGGAGATACTTGGCCCGGCCGAAGTATGTGCTAAATGGAGTATAAAAAGAGTTGACCAGGTAATAGACATCCTGGGCCTCATGGGCGATGCAGTAGATAACATTCCCGGCATTCCTGGCATCGGTGAAAAAACTGCTGCCAAGCTCCTCGCTGAATACGATAACATCGAGAACATGTTGGAGCATGCCGACGAAATAAAAGGATCGGTAGGCGAAAAAGTGCGCAACAATCGCGAGCTGGCTATAATGTCAAAAAAGCTCGCTACCATCATCACCAATGTGCCCGTAGCATTTCACGCAGAAGACTTCCGCGTTAAAGAGCGTAATATAGAAGTACTTACAGAGTTGTTTACAGAGCTTGAGTTTAAAGCGTTGGGCAAACGAGTACTGGGCGATAGCTACAATGTATTTGACAACAAACCACAAGTATTGGCAAACGGTCCGGTCGATCTGTTTGGCAACCCCATACACCAGAAGGCAACTACATCGCCTATGGTTACTGCCGCTCTTGCTGAAGACAAAGTGGAGGAAGAAGAGCCCTTGCCGCTGAATGTAAATAATATAGACAACACTCCGCACAACTACCACCTCACTACGGGTAATGCTATTGATGAACTGATAGTACTCCTGCAGCAGCAAACAGAAATAGCTTTTGATACGGAGACTACAGGTACCGATGCCAACCTTGCTGATATAGTTGGTATGAGCTTTAGCTGGGAGAAGGGAACAGGTTATTACATTCCCCTGCCTGCTGATAAAGACGGCGTATTGGAAATACTCAACCGATTCAAACCTTTGTTTGATAAAGAGGAAATCCTATGGGTAGGTCAGAATATTAAGTACGATATGCTGATGCTGAAGTGGTATGGATTTGCCCTGAAAGGTAAAGTGTACGATACTATGCTGGCTAATTACGTAATAGAGCCTGAAGGCAAGCGCAGTATGGATGTGCTGAGTGTGAAATACCTCAGCTATCAGCCGGTGTCTATAGAAACACTGATAGGCAAAAAAGGTAAAGGACAAATAAGCATGCGCGATATAGCGCTGGAAGAAATAAAGGAGTATGCTGCCGAAGATGCAGATGTTACCCTGCAACTGAAACATGCATTCGATCCCCAGCTGGACAAACAGGAAGTACGTAACGTTTTTCAGGATATAGAAAATCCATTGGTACCGGTACTGGTAGATATTGAATATGAAGGTGTGGGCGTGGATGTAGAATTCCTGCGCGATTATTCTGTAGCCCTGGAGCGCGACATACGCATTGCTGAAGAGAATGTGTTCAACCACGCGGGAGTGAAGTTTAACCTGGGTTCACCAATGCAGCTGGGCAAGATATTGTTCGAGCATATGAAAATAGATCCCGGTGCCAAGAAAACCAAAACGGGTCAATATGCAACAGGCGAAGATATTTTAGCAAAACTGCGCAACAAGCACCAGATGGTAGAAGATATACTGGTATATCGCGAACTAAGCAAGCTGAAGAGTACTTATGTAGATGCATTGCCCACGCTTATCAATCCGCGTACTGGTCGTTTACACACATCGTTCAACCAGGCGGTAGCTGTTACGGGCAGGCTCAGCAGTAACAATCCCAATCTGCAAAACATACCTATAAAAACAGACCGTGGTCGCGAGATACGCAAGGCATTCATACCACGCGAAGGTTGTGTATTACTTTCTGCTGATTACTCGCAAATAGAACTGCGTATAGTAGCAGCAATCAGTGGAGATGAAAATATGATAGCTGCATTTAAAGAAAACAAGGATATACATACTGCCACAGCTGCCAAAGTGTATGGCGTTGCAGAAACAGATGTAACAGTAGATATGCGCCGTGCAGCCAAGGCCGTGAACTTTGGTATTATTTATGGGCAGAGTGCTTTTGGCCTGGCCGAAAATCTAGGCATAAGCCGCAGTGAGGCCAAAACTATCATCGACAATTACTTTACCCAGTACCCTTCAGTAAAAGCATACATGGATACTTCCATCAACTTTGCAAAAAAGCATGGGTATGTGCAAACCTTGCTGGGCCGCAAACGCTGGCTGCGCGATATATACAGTGCCAACCAAACGGTGCGTGGATATGCTGAGCGCAACGCAATAAACATGCCGGTGCAGGGTACCGCTGCCGACATGATAAAGATGGCAATGATAAATGTACACAAGGCATTAAAAACAAATGGCCTGCGCACAAAAATGATACTGCAGGTGCACGATGAATTGGTGTTTGACGTGCCCGAAGATGAAGTGGACACAGCCCGCGAAATAATACGCGATGGCATGCAGAGTGCAATGGCACTCCCACACTACGTACCCATAAATGCAGAAACAGGTACCGGTAATAACTGGTTGGAAGCGCATTAGTATAACGTAGGGACTGGTTTATCCCCGCCCTCCTCGCGGTGGATATTGTAAATGAAATCTTGTAAGGGCAGGGTCATCCCTGCCCTTACAAGATTTGAACTTGCGCTTCACGACCCTGTAGGGGTCGCCGCTTTGTAGCTCTGTCGCATAAATAACATCAGCACCCTGTAGGGGTGCCCCGTACAAAATACATGCGTAATCCTATTTTAGAAACTAACTTTAGTCCGTAATCATTCAAACAGAATTTAACGCTCACAAACTTTTCAACAAGTAACAATGTTTTTCATCCTCTCAAAAGTCTTACTCTACTTTATTTTCCCGCTAACATGGGTAATGGTGCTGGCCATTTGCAGCATCGTAGTAAAAAATACTAGAAGGAAAAAGAACCTGCGCATTGCTGCAGTAGTTATATTTTACTTGTTCAGTAACAATTTTCTGCTCAACCTGTTTGCTCGGGCGTGGGATGCGCCACCGGTTACACTGCCTGTAGGCAGTCATTACAGTTGTGCCATTGTGCTCGGCGGTTTCACCAGCGCCGATAAAAATGAACAGGGATATTTTAATACTGCCGCCGACCGTTTTATACAAGGGGTTAAGCTGTACAAACAAGGTATTGTGAGCCATGTGCTCATCACTGGTGGCAATGGTAATATTATACCCGGTGCTTATCATGAGGGTGCATGGGCCGGGCAGCAACTTGCTGCCATGGGTTTGCCACCCGAGGCTATATTGGTTGAAAACAATTCCCGCAACACGTTGGAAAATGGTGCTTTCACCAGGCAGTTATTGTTAGATACTCACCTTGCCCCACCCTACATACTCGTCACATCCGCATTTCACATGCGCCGTTCCCTCATGGTGTTTCATCGCGAAGATCTGCAGGTTATACCCTATCCATGCAATTATACTGCCGGCCGCTACCAACTCTCAGTATTCGATTTGATACCTGGCTCAGAAGCGCTCAATACCTGGCCCTACTACATAAAGGAAGTGATTGGCTATGCTGTGTATTGGGTGAAGGGGAAGTAGCTATAGTAAACTGTATCAGAGTCAACTAGGTTCTCATTTGATCCACTACTTCTTTGTGCTCCTTATTATCACACCTACTACCATAGCCAATAAACCGATAACTACGCCCGATATAATCCCTATCACAGGTCCTACTAGCAACATAGCCTCTTGTGGATCTATATTCCCTATTTTCAAACCCATTTCTGCCTCTTGTGGGTGGTGAAGCAGATAGGTAGGAGCAAAGAGCACATGCATGCCTGTTACCCACACGCAATTTACCAAGCCCAGCACAAACCCATGTCCGAAAAACGATTTGGTTGCGTTCTTTCCTATCAGGTAGGCGCTTATTAAAATTACAATGGGCCAAAGCACAAAGTCCAGGCTGGCGGGGATAAAGAAAACAGTACCTATGGCCATAGCAAGCCCCAATAACGATAATGCGAAAATGAGTCTCCAGTTCATAAGTTCCTTAGTTTAATCTTTAAAACTATAAAGATAATTCCATCAATCAAGGCTGTCTTTTCCTCATTAGGTCTTTGCATTGCCATTTATATCTTCTGCACCAGCATTTCATGCCTTCACCCCTATTATTTTAAGCATAAAGAAGCGCTGTTTACTATTGTGTATCATTAACTTTTTAAAATACTGTATCTATGAAAAGAAGTGATTTTATTAAAGGTATTAGTCTTGCAGGTATTGGCAGCATGCTGCCATTTAGCCACACTAAAGCAGATCCTGTAGCTGCTAAAACATCAGGTACGTGTATCCTTATTCCGCAGGAAACTGCTGGCCCCTATCCTTACGATCTCAGCGGTAACTCTTCTATGTACCGGCAAGACATAACCGAAGGCAATCCGGGTACTCCGCTCACACTTACGCTTACAATAGTAAATGTAAATAACAACTGTGCCCCGCTCAGTAACGTGCGTATAGATATATGGCATTGCAACAAAGATGGTTACTACTCAGAGTATGCCAACCAGCCCGGCTACCTGGGTACAGAAAGCTACGTAGGCGATACCTTTTTCAGGGGCATACAACTTACAGACAGTAATGGCCAGGTTACCTTCAAAACAATTTACCCTGGCTGGTACACAGGGCGTACTACACATATACATGTAGAGGCTTTTCTCAGTTCTGTACTCAGTGCCACAACACAAATGGCTTTCCCGGATAGTCTCAACACTACTGTCTATAATACATCGTTATATACAGCACATGGGCAAAACACTTCTGTAGCAACCAATTCAGCAGACAATGTGTTTTCAGATACGGCTAATACACAGTACGAACTGATGACAATAACCGCCAACGCAACTACTGGTGGCTACGATGCTTCGCTCACTATAGGTATAGCAGCGCCTACTACGGGTCTTATAAACATAGAGCCCGAAACTGGTGGCCAGTTTAAACTAGGTGCAAACTACCCTAACCCATTCACTAGCGTTACTACTATACCACTTTCTCTTGCCACAGACTCTAATGTAATGATAGAATTATTTGATGTTCAGGGAAGGAAATTAAAAGAAGTGATAAAAGAAACACTCGGCAGCGGCGACCAGAAAATAAAAGTAGATCGTGCTGGTTTGGCATCGGGCAGTTACCTCTACCAGGTTTCTGTAACAAACAGTGCAGGCACCTTCAGGCAATGTAAATTGTTGTCTGTAGATTAATTAAAACAGTAAAAGGGTAGGTTCCCGTAGCACCTACCCTTTTACTACTAGTTAAAAATTATCAATGGTTTTAAATAACTTTCAGTTGCATCCCATTGGGGGATTAGCGCAAATGGAAAAGAAAAATAAAGTAACCCAGGTTTTGCTGCATGTTCTGGCATGTCTCGCATTCTTGTGTCTGCCCATCCTCACTGCTCCGCCAGACCTTGACAATGTGTTTTCAGATTGGCAAACCTACAGGGAGATATTTACGTTTGCGCTCATCATCATTTTCTTTTACGTTAATTACTATTACCTTATTCCTCGCTTCTACTTCAATAAAAAATATGTAGCATTTACATTGTCTGTACTTGTTTGTTTTATTGTTGTTACTACATTACCCAATTTAATAAACATATCAAGAAATCAACACCCGGAACATTTTCCTACTCGCGGAGGTCCTTTTGGCGGGCATCCGCACATACATGGCCACCACGGCATTATCCATTTTCTATTTGTCCGCGGTTTACACCACCTGGTAGAGTTTATGACCATCTTCTTTTTATCTCTTATGATGAAGATAAATACGCGTTACAAAGCAGTAAGTAAAGAAAAGATTACCAGCGAGCTATCCTATCTCAAAGCGCAGATCAACCCTCACTTTCTGTTCAACACGCTCAACAGTATTTACTCGCTTGCTGTAAAAAGATCAGAGAAAACACCCGATGCTATTGTTGCGCTTTCTGGTATGATGCGTTATGTACTCAACGAAGCCAACAATGATCTGGTGCCGCTTGAAAAGGAGCTTGATTATATAAAAAGTTATATCGATCTGCAGACCAACCGCTTTGGCAATACACTAGATCTTTCACTCAATATCAATGGCATTGAACCGGGTCATGAAATTGCACCACTCATCCTCATATCATTTATAGAGAATGCTTTTAAGTACGGTGTTAATCCAGAAGAAAGTTCAAAGATCAGCATAGAGATAAACCTGCATGGTAATGAATTGATGTTCCGTATTACCAACAATATTGTTAGTGTTCGTACCGATGAGGTAGAGCAGACAGGTATAGGACTTGAAAACACACAAGCCCGATTGCAATTATTGTATCCTGCCCGGCACAATATTGCCATCACTCAACACGATAATGAATATACTGTACTCCTAATACTAAAACTGAAATGATACGCGCTATAGCTATAGACGATGAACCGCCTGCACTGGAGTTGCTGGAACATTTTTGCAGCCGTACCGATTTTCTGGTACTTGAAAAAACTTTTACGAGACCTGCGGCGGCGTTGGAATACCTCAGTACGCATGAAACAGACTTGCTGTTTTTGGATATTCAAATGCCGTCCATTACAGGTATTGATTTTGCAAAGGCTATAAAACAAAACCCACCTGTTATATTTACAACTGCCTACAGTCAGTACGCAGTTGAAGGTTTTAATTTAAATGCTGTCGATTACTTACTTAAACCCTATACTTACGATCGGTTCTTGCAGGCAGCAACAAAAGCGCGACATCTTTTAGAAGCAAACCCTGTTAAAGAAACATTTATCACTGTACGTTCAGACTATAGTCTTATAAAGATCAACACTGCTGACATACGTTATATAGAGAGCCTCGATAACTATTTAAAAATACATCTCTCATCAGGTAAGTCAGTACTTGTGCGTATGACATTGAAAAGCATTGCTGAACAGCTTCCGTCTACCGATTTTATTCGTGTCCACCGCTCATTTATTGTGCCGTTGGCCCAGGTAAAAAATGTGCGCAACAAAACTATTTATATCGGCGATACGGAAATACCCATAAGTGTAAATTATGAGGCTGATTTTATGAAGGCCTTTCTCAATAAATAATTCAATGGTATAAAAAAGCCTCTGTACGTCAAGTACAGAGGCCTGTAAAGAGGAAGAATTATTTAAAATTTCAAAGTAACCCCCCCCAGCACATTAGTACCCGCTTGCGGATAATAATAGTTGATGTTATTTACATTATTACCATTAGCTGTAAATCCTTCGCCGCCATAAGGAACATACGGATATACAGCCCCGTTAGAGCTATATAATTTGTTAAATACATTATTCACTGCCAAAGTGAAAGCGATCTCCCTGAATGGGCGTGCCACAAGGGAATAACGCAGCAATACATTGCAATAGGCATAGTCGCTAAGTGCGCGGTCGTTGCTGCTGGTATTATCCAGGTATTGTTTGCCCACATATTTTTCGCTGATGTTTATATCTAAACGCTGACCATGAGGCATATTGTGAAATGGCGTAAATACCAGTGTACCGGTGGCCACTATAGATGGTGAAAAAGAGATGTTGGTATTGCTGTAGGTATGCTGATAAGCATTATAGACAGTATCATACAGGGTACGGGTAAAGTTGGCTATTTTGTTTTCACTAAATGTAGCATTACCCAATATTCTTACCCAGTTAAATGGTGTATAAGCGCCCATAAGTTCTATGCCGGTGCGGTAGCTTTTAGGTACGTTGGTTTGCACTGCATTTCCCACATCGTTTAGTTCTCCTGTAAGTACAAGTTGGTCGTGGTAGTACATGTAGTAAAAATTAGCGCCAAAGCTCACCTTGCGCGAGTTGAATTCGTAACCAGCTTCCACATCATACAATGTTTCTGGTTTGGGCAGGTGCAAACTATCTATCTCATAATCGTCGTGGTTGGGTTCTTTGTTGCCCACAGCTATAGATGCATAGATCTTTTGTTTCTGTTGATAGGTATCTTTCAACAAATAGGTAAGCCCCGCTTTAGGATTAAAGAAAGTATAGTTTACGGCGGGTTTCAGGTTAGGGTTGTCCTGAAAACCATTAATATAATATGCTACGTCCCTTAATTGCAGGTCGGCAAACAAAATAAGCTTGCTATTGATATGCTGTTGCAGTTTAGCATAAAAGTTATAATCGTTTTTTTGCGCATCATCCTGGTACCATTTATAATTGGGTGGTACACCGCCATTTTCGGTCCAGGTGATAACACCATAATGGAGGTTCTCAAATTGAGTGATGCCGCCGCCAACGGTTAGCTGGGTTTTGTTTTTCTCATAGAGGAATGAGAAGACACCGCCGTAGTACGCATTGTCTAACCATAACTGCCTTGTCAGCGCTGTAGGAATAGTGTCCTGTGGAGCATTACTCAAACCATAGTTTGTTAATAGCTCACTGCCATGATATTCTTCATAGTATCCTTTCCCTTGTGTCAGAAACAAACCTACGTGCGCAGTTATATACGGAGAGAACTTATGGTCCAGGAAAGCCTGGTAATAGGTTTGCTGGTAATTATCACTCTGGTTAGGGTAGAATGTGCCGTTATTTTCCAACCCAAGCTCATTATAAGTTCGGTTTGTTTTTATGGAGTCCGATGGTACACCGTCCCATGCCTGCCCGGTCTTTTCTGTACCGGTCATCACCATAAAGTGAAACCACGTGTTTTCACTGGCTTTCCAACCCGCAGTAAATTGTAACGACTTCAGGTCGGTACTCGAGCGTTGTATGTACCCATCAGAGTTTATTTTAGACAGTCGCACATCAAACTGCCATCCGCTCTTCAGCATACCGGTACCTGCAAGCAAAGTGTTTTTATAAGTATTGAAAGATCCCATGCTGCTGTTGAGTATAGCACCGGCGCTATCAAACTGCTGCAGGTTGCTGATACTTACTGTTGCCCCAAAGCTACCGGCTCCATTGGTACTGGTACCCACGCCTCTTTGTATCTGTATGCTGCCGGTACTGCTGGCTATGTCTGGTATATCAACAAAAAACGTGGCCTGCTCCTCGGGGTCATTTACTGGTATACCGTTCATGGTCACATTAATACGTGTGGCGTCTGTGCCTCTTATACGTATGCCTGTATAGCCAATACCTGTACCCCCGTCAGCGGTTACCACTGCCGATGGGGTGTATTGCAGCAGGTAAGGCAGGTCTTGTCCCAGGTTTTCTTTTTCCAGCGCTTTACCGCTGATGTCTTTTTTGGCAAATGGTGCATCATCGCCTGCGCGTATCGCGCTGATCTCAATGGCTTTTAAGGTTTGCACTTTTGCAAGGCTGTCCTTGCTGTGGGCTTGTGTTTGTGCTTGCACGTTTGTGGCAAGGGCAAACACAGTAAATGGCAGTAAAATCTTTTTCATCTGGCCGGTATCTTTTGTATAAAAGTTTATACCGGGCTCCTTTACATAAATGCTGCAGCATATAAACCCATTGATATAAATACCATGTGGATTACATGCAAACAGAGATATTATACGCTGATATTCAACTCCCTAACCGGCATTACCCGGTCCAGGTTCAGCGGGTTTGATCTCAGCCTTTAATTGTTAAGGCACCCCGTAACAGGTTAATATTAACCTGCGGCACAAATGTAGCAAAAAACTATTTCTTTTTAAAAATATAAACTCATTTTGATTTCTGTGTTATTATTTTACTTATTTTCGATAATTCGTCTATATTTCTTAATAAAATTCCTTAAAAATGAAAAAGCTTTTACTATCTTTTACGGCGATCGCTGCTTTGGTGGCGTCTGCAAGCGCACAGGCTCCACGCCTTCCGCTGTATGAAGAATTTACGGGTGAGAACTGCGGCCCTTGTGCACAGACAAATCCCGGTTTGTGGACACTGATCAGCACTCCAGGTAATGATGGTGTAAAGGTGCAAATGATTAAATACATGGAGCCTATACCAAGTTCCGGTTTCTTTTATCTTCAGGATAAAGCTGTTTCTGATGCCCGTCTTACTTATTATGGTGTCAACAGTACACCTAATGGCAGGTTCGATGGCACCGTTCCAGATCCTGGCACAAACTCTCCAGGCCATCCTGGTTATTTTACCCAGTCTGATATTAATACTGAAGCGGCACTTACTTCTCCGTTCACTATTTCGGTAAATTCTACTTGGAATGCAACACATACCCAGGTTACTTCTGTAATAAAGGTTAAAGCAGTTGGCGTTTATGCAGGTACTGGCAGCAATGTCAAACTTCGTGTAGCATTGGTTCAAACAGTACACTTTACCACTATTCCTTGCCTTACAGGTGAAAGCAATGAACAGGAGTTTGAATACGTAACACGCGCTATGTTTCCAGATGCAACGGGTACAGTTATGGCCAGCACATGGGCTGTAGGTGATTCTATGACCTACACTATAGTAGGTAATGTTCCAAATTATGTAGATATCAACAAAAATCCTTTTGTTGTTGCATGGATACAGAACGATGCTGATAAAAGCATTTCTCAAAGTGCAAGAAGCGCAGCATTACCAACACAAGGTTTGACCGTTGATGCTGGTATAGACAGCACTACAACACTTACATTTGCTTGTGGCGCTGCAGGTAGTACTTCCACTGCTACCGCTATACTGCACAACTATGGTTCAACGCCTATCACCGCTGCAACTATCTATAGCAAGGTGAACAGCGGTGCATGGACAAGCCAGGCATGGACTGGTAATCTTGCACCTAACGCTACCGCACAGGTTAGCATATCAGTAGCAATCCCTGCTCCTGGTAGTTCAGACACAAGGGTTTACGATTCAGTAGCTGTTGCTGGCGATTACAACTTCGGTAACAATAATAACTATGGCAATGCATACTTGCAGGTAACGCCCGCTACTTTTGCACAGGTTGGTACAGGTTTTGAAAATCAGGGTTTAATGCCAGCTGGTTATTTGGATTTGAATGGTTTGTTTAACATTTATTGGAGTGGTAGCACTTCCCAACCATTAGGTCATAACGGTTCAGAATTTGCATTGGCGTTCGCAAACTTCCAATACGCTGCAGGCACTACAGATTATTTGATTATACCTACACCAGCTAAAGCGCCTACAGGTAAATCTACCCTTGAGTTCTTCTATGCGTATGCTCAGCAGTTATCAACAGATAACGATGCTCTTGATGTAGTTATGTCAGCAGATTGCGGTACTACATGGACTTCTCTCTGGAACAGATCTGGTGCTAACCTGGCTACAGGTGCTATATCTCCAATAAATCCTAGTACTGGCGCGGGTGAATATGTACCAAGTTCAAATGCAGATTACAATGTTTGTGGTCTGGATATCAGCAGCTACCCTGCTGGTACAATGTATGCTTTAAAGACAACCGCAGGTGGTGGTAATTTCCTTTGGATAGATGATATCGGTATCAGGGATTACGCTTTGAATGTTGCTAATACAACCCCTGCTACAAGCAATATTTCTCTTTATCCAAACCCTGCTAAAGATAATGCTACTTTGAGCATCACTTTAGCTGCTGCTACCAATGTACGTGTAGATGTTATTGATGCCATTGGCCGTACAGTTGCTACTGTAGCTAATGAAAATATGACTGCAGGTACACAAAAAGTAAATATATCTACCAATGGTCTTGCTTCTGGTATCTACAATGTAAAGATCGTTACAGATGCAGGTACTACTACTCAACGCCTTTCTGTAGTTAAATAAATTTATTTGAAGAGTTTTTTTAAATGCTGCCCGTTTGGGCAGCATTTTTTTTGCTTTTAAACTCGTTCTAACGATCTATAGTCTATAGAATATCAAACCAATAGCTAACACATAATAATATCGCAGCCACAACACTTTTTCCTGTAGCGCAACTTAACTTTTCCTGCACAACTCTATCCATTCAAATCCATATTTTTGCACCAGTTCTGCCTTTGCAGGTCTTGGGTCTAATAAAATATTTACCATGAAAAAATATGTGTTTTTTGCAGGCCTTGGCTTGCTTGCTTTTGGTGCTCATGCCCAGCAATTTTTTATCAAAGGCGGTCTGGGTTATAGCGCTCCCCAGGCAGGGCAAAGTCTTGACGGTACAGGTACCCCTTACAATGGCTCTGCTACCAATAATGCTACCGGCGGCATTACCTATAATTATAAGAGCGGTGCATCTTTTTCGGCTGGCTTCAGTGGCACCTTTGGTGGAGGATATATGTTTAATGATCACGTAGGTTTGGAACTAGATGTTATTGCGGGACTTGCACCACATCACTATACCGGCAATATCAATAACCACGTAATTGATTCTGTGGCATACAATATATCAGTAGAACAATATGCAAAAACCTTTTGGTTAGTCGCTCCACAGATAGTGCTGCAAACCGGCGGATCTATATGGAATTTATATGGCCGTGGGGGGGTGGTACTGCCTTTGAGTGTTCATCTGATGCAAAATATTAGTTTCACTAACCTGCCTGGTAACGGTGCAGTAGAAACGCAGGAACAAACTTATGATAACACAACCAGCTTCTCCTTAGGCCTTACAGCAGCAATTGGAGTACAGTATAATTTAACTGATAACGTATGCCTGTGGGGCGAATTGAACATGTTATCTATGTCTTTAAATCTTAAAGAGCAAACCCTTACCAGCGAAAGCTATGCAGGTCAGTCTATCTCCCTTTCTGGGCAAAATACAAGTTATCCATATTCCAGGAATTATAACTCGGCCCTCGCTCAAAACAGCAATACCAATCCTTCTTATTCCATTCCTTTCAGCAACATAGGCATACATGCAGGTATCATGTATAAATTTGATAAAAGCAGCAACCATACGAATAACCATGCAAGGCCATCTCATGGCAGGGTAACCGAATTCTAGCCTCAATAATCGTTAACTTAATTATAGCAACAAGTTGCATATAATAGATTACTTTTGCCAAAAATTTGACACAGGTATCAATCAACTGTGTTATTTGTAAAATAATAGTATGAAGAAAATTGCGGATAGGCGCAGGCTGCTTGGGGTAACAGAAAAAGCAAGCCTTGATGAGTTGAAAAGTGTTTACAGGGATATGATCAAAGCATGGCACCCTGATAAATTTACAGAAGAAGAGCGTAAGCTTGAAGCTGAGGAAAAGAGCAGGCATATCATTGATGCCTATCATTTTCTGGTAAGTGTTGCACCCGAAACAAAAGAGCAAAATTTAGCTGAATATACAGAAACGATCACCAAGTCATACATAACAGACCTTGATTACAAAGGGCAGACCCTCCAGGTGAAATTTATGGATGGCAGCAGCTACGAATACTATGGCGTACCAAAAGCTATATACGTAAAGCTGGTAAATTCTGATGCCCAGGCAAGATTTGCACGCAGGCATATTTTTAATTCCTTCGTTTATAGGAATACCGCTAAAAAAGTGGATGCTTGATAATTAGTTTATTATAACGCCTAAATAATGCTAATGAATTATGCAGAAGTGGAATTTTGTATAATTTAGATATGATTTTTAATGTAAGTTTGTTTCATGCGCAATGGGATTTTCAGATTCCTGTTTTTTTATAATTTTTTACTTTTAACAGGAGTTGCAGCATTTGCGCAAATTGACGTTTCACGCCTCAGCAAGGAACTAAAGATAGCCAAAGAAGATAACCGGAAGGTATTAGTGCTGGATAGCATGGCACTATACTACCGGGATGCTAACCCTGACACTGCACTTAAGTTTATAAGACAGGGGCTCGAGCTGGCACAGGGAATAAAATATATCTATGGTGAGGCTAAATTAAGATCTGTTTTGTCTCAGCTATATGGGCACTGGGGCAACAGAGACGATGCTTATAAAGAAAGCTTGCATGCGCTTCAACTTTTTAGAGCTGTAAATTCTGATACAGGTATTGCCTCAGCTTACAATCAACTGAGCGTTGTTGAAGCTAAGATGGGCAATTACGACTCCGCAATGTATTACATCCTGGAGTCGAAGAAAATATTTGAAAAATATCACGATACTGATGACCTGGTACATACCTATATTAATCTAGGTAATATAGCTGAAGAGGATGTACATGATGATAAGGCTCTTGATAAAGCCCTTCAATATTTTGAAATAGCATTGACCTATGCAAAAGACAATAAAAATTCCAGGCTCTCGGTTTTAAATAATATAGGCATCATTTACGGCAAGAAGGGAGAGCTTGAAAAATCCCTAACTTATTTCAATACTGTTTTGACAGAAACAGATACTATTACCAATTTTGATATTGTTAGGATCAACGCACTTATTAATTGTGTTGTAGCATATGATAATCTTGGCGATCATGCTAAGGCTTTTAAATATCTGGGTGAAGAGTTAAAGCTTGCCCGTAGCCGCCACATGTTGGAAGAAGAAGTAATAGGCCTTATCAACCTGGGGGCTATGCAAAGTAATACAGACACAGCAAAAGGCTTACAATCCTTGCGCGATGCTTTGGCCCTTTCTATAAAGGCTGGAAACAAATCGCTTCAGCTAAAAGTTTATGACAATATGGTGGATGTTTATACCGACCATAAAGACTTTAAAAATGCATTTTTGATCCAAGGTCTCCAATACAGGCTCTCGTCGCAAGTATTCAATATGGAGAAAGCAAAACAGATAAGTAATCTCCAGGCAAGTTACGAGCTTGAAAAATCTAATATAAAGGTCGATCAGCTTAAAATGATCAATCACAAAAACGAAACGCAAAAGACCTTATTGCTAATTTTTGTATGCTTTATTACAACTGCCTTACTCATTATTATCTTTTTTTACCGGCAAACCATTCTGCTCAATAGTCAATTGAAGGTGCAGAAAGAAGAGCTCAAACAATTAAATACAATTAAGGATAAGCTCTTTTCTGTTATAGGTCATGATCTTCGCTCTCCTGTAGGTAGTATAGTAAGCCTGCTTTCCATATGGGATACTGGTAGCTTGTCAGAAGAAGAAAAGAAAGAAGTTATCTATCACCTCAAAAGCCAGACCAGGGCTACATTAGAAACATTAGATAAATTACTGAACTGGGGACAATCTCAAATAAAAGGTATTACTATTTTCCAGACAGAATTTGCACCCAAACGTCTCATTAAAGACAGTTTGGAACTATTGATGGAACAGGCATTAAAAAAGAATATAACCATCACAGATAATACCCCACCAGATATTCAGGTATTTGCAGATAGGCTGCAATTCGATTTTGTGATACGCAACCTCTTATCCAATGCCATAAAGTTCACCCATATTGGTGGCGCTATTGAAATCAGTACTGATAATGATGCAGTGAAAGACTTTACTGTGTTTAAGATAAAAGACAATGGGATAGGTATAAATGAAGGAAGGCATAAAACAATATTTGAAGCCATAGGAAACAGCACAGATGGGACTGCAAACGAAAAAGGTACTAATGTAGGCCTTAAATTGTGTAAAGAATACGTGGTTACTAATGGTGGGCAGATATGGGTAGAAAGCGTTGAAGGGCAGGGGGCAATATTTTGCTTTACTATAAAGAATAAAGCTACATAATTAGGTGTTCATCCTGAACGGCTAAACTACAGGGTCAATAGATAAAGGTGTAGTAAATTCATAAAAATACCTGGCTATGGCTATACTATCAGCGTAGCGCGATGGTTTTACCAGGTAGGCAAGGGCACCAAGATTCATACAACTGGTTTTTTCTATTTCATTTACTGAGGTAGAAAATATGATAACCGGTATCTCTTTAAATTTTTCAGATTCTTTAAGTGACCGTAGTGTCTCGGTGCCATTCAGGCGGGGCATATTTAGGTCAAGCACTATAAGGCTGGGCAGGCTGGTGCTATCAACCCTTAAATATTCAAGTACTTTTTCACCATCTTCTACAAACTGAATGACATTATGAATACCTATCTCATTAAATGCATCTTCAATAATAAACCTGTCTTCAGCATCATCATCTGCAAGCAGTATTTTTATATTATTATTGTCACTCATTTTCTAATTCGTTTTCAGTGGCCCAAGAGCTTGTAGTTATTATGCCCGGTTTTCAACGCTAGGTCGAAGGTAACATTTTTTATAAAGACCTTTATCCTGTTATTTTTAACGCAAATTCATCAATTGTAAAATTTCATTCATAAACCAGTACGTAAATATTCTGTTGTATGAATACAATATATTGAACATAAACCTTTTGCCTCTTTCGCTCACTATAGCCTTGTACATGCACTAGTCGCAAAGTACATGCCTGAAAATGTCTTTTATATAATTACTTATATGCAGGGTAACGAATTTTTGAAATTCCTGTTTACTGGCGTGCATCATATCATGTTCAGCTCTATAATGTTTTTCAGCCGCCATTATGTAGTTAGCAGTTCCTATAAGTGTCATCATAAGCAGGGTTATATCCACATCTCCCCTAAATTCTCCTTTACGTTGACCTTCGCTTATTAATTTTCTCATCAGCTCACCAATATCCTTCCTGTTATCCTCTATTAAGCGTGCTGTCATGGTACTGCTTTTGCCGCACTGCTCCCGTATCATTATTTTCTGAAAATACTGGCGCTCAATTATATCCTCCACATTACTATCCACAACCGCATATATCTTTTGTAGCGATGATAGCCTGAAATCTTCCAGCAAGTGCTCCAGGCGCAGTTTTACAAGGCCTAATCTCTTAAGCACTATTGCTTCCATCAATTTTTCCTTAGATCCAAAGTAGTAGGAGATCATCGATACACTAACGTCAGCATCACGTGCTATTTCCCGTACCGATGCGCCCTCAAAACCTTTCGTAGCAAATAAACGCTCTGCAACTTCAAGTATTTGGGTTTCTTTTTTCGTAGTCACCTGCATTTCTTCTATAGCTGTCATAATGTATATTTATTTCAAAACTAGAACAAACGTTCGATTTGAACAAACGTTTAATTAAATATCTGCATTGTTAAAAATTATGCTGTGGTTTTACAAATAGCCTAAAAAGAAAACAGCCCTTAAAAGGGCTGCTAAAAGTAAAGAGATGGGTTATTTTAATCGCTCACAACATTCTCATAAAACGAATTGTTGCTTTTGAACTCAGGTACCAGTTCCTTCATTTGTGCTACAGTTTCCAGCGTATAATGTTTCCGTGCACTTACAAGCAACTTGTTTATCTTATCGTTTATGGCCATGAAATCGTACTCCCGCACTTTGGCTATCATTATTTTGTCATGATATGTCGGCATTACATTTTCAGAGTCATTTAGCAATTCTTCATATAGTTTTTCTCCAGGCCGCAGGCCGGTAAATACAACTTCAATATCAACATCGGGTTCCTTGCCGGCAAGCTTTATCATTTTGCGTGCCAGGTCCACTATCTTCACAGGTTGCCCCATATCAAACACAAATATTTCGCCACCTTTGCCCATAGTACCTGCTTCAATTACAAGCTGGCAAGCTTCAGGGATGGTCATGAAATAACGGGTTATCTCAGGATGCGTAACCGTTATAGGGCCACCGTTTTCAAGTTGTTCTTTAAAACGTGGTATTACCGATCCATTTGAGCCCAGCACATTACCAAATCGTGTTGTTACAAACCTGGTAGGGAAAGTAATATTCTTATTCAGGTTGTTCTCGGCGTTCTTATATAAGTGTTTATAAAAACTTTGGGTAAATATCTCAGCTATCCTTTTAGATGTTCCCATTATGTTAGTAGGGTTCACCGCTTTGTCTGTTGATATCATCACAAACTTTTCTACCTCGTTGGTCACAGAAAGTTCTGCCAGTATTTTTGTGCCTTGTACATTGTTCAATATGGCTACTGAAGGGTTGTCCTCCATTAGTGGCACATGCTTGTATGCAGCGGCATGGTAAACGATTTCAGGATTATAGATTTCAAAAAGATGCTCCATGCGCACCAGGTCACAGATATCCCCTATATATGCTTTTACATTAGCGTGTGCGTATTTTTCAGCCAGTTCCAATTGTAGGTTATGCATAGGTGTTTCCGCCTTGTCGCACAGTATAAGCAAAGAAGGGTGGTAGTGTATCAATTGTCTTACCAGTTCACTGCCTATTGACCCTGCGGCTCCTGTAACCAATATTTTCTTCCCCCGAAGTTCAGAATGCAGCTTTTCGTTATTTATTTTTATTACCTCACGTTCCAGCAGGTCTTCAATATTTATATTCTTCAGCTGGTCTGTATCCAGTTTCCCGTTCAGCCATTGCTGTATGGGTGGTACCTGCTGCACGCGTATGCCATAATTAAGGCAGGTGTCAACCAGGTAGTTGAGTTTTTCTTTGGGTATAGTGCGGTTGGCAATGATGAGCAGTTCTATTCCTTCGTTCCTTAGTTTATTCAGGCTGGTTTCGTCTGTATTATAAATGGGTATGCCTTCCATCAGTTTGCCGCTTTTGCTTAGCATATCATCCAGGAAGGCTACTACCTGCACATCACCATTGGGCATTTCATTCATCACTTTTTTTGTAAGCAGGCCATGTTCGCTGGTATTATAGACTGCAGCTTTTATCTTGTTGCGGTCATCTTCCCGGTGCAATTTGTAAAATTTAAAGCTATACCGCACAAACAAACGGTAAGATATAAGCACAAAGTTAACTATGAAGAAGTTAATAGCAACAATAGATATGGGGAAAAGCAGGCTGTGATTAGACAGCAGGTCTATAGTAAAATATAATACCGCTGCAATAGAATTAACGATCAGTAACCTGAAAGTATCTTCTATATTGGTGTACCTTATAATGCCTGCATAGCTCTTTAAAGTATAAAATAATACAGTATTAAGCGCGAGGGTGATACCCAACACCAGCTTTATGTTATATTGTGATACTGCCTGGAGATCGAAATTGAAACGCAGGACGAAAGAAAAGAAAATACAAGATTGTACACACAATATGTCAAGCAAAAAAATAATCCAGCGGGGTAAAATCTTTATTTTATAGGCCATACGTTAAATTGTCCATGCTAAACTTAAAATATTACAAATATTAAGCCAAAAGCAGATTGGGAATTATACTGCAAAAAAAGCGCATTTACCATCAATAACGAACACTAAGATAAAAATTATAATGCAATTAATATATGTGACTAACAATTTAGCCTTGTTATCGAGAAGTTAATCGGCCCAATAGGTGTTAACGCAGCGGCCTATTTATATTAAATTAACAATACTTTTGTCGTCTCATAAAATTAGGTGAGAATAATTATTTATAATCCCAAAAGTATATGCTGTTTCAAATAACACTTTATACACGAGGTTAGTGAACAAAAAGAAAGTCATATCGCCAAACAGGTCTATCAATACGGTTGCGTCTCAACTGAAGCGTTCGTTTGCCACAATAAATGCGGCTATCCTTGTCTTTTTCATCATTTACCTGCTCCAGGCCTACTTTCTGTACAAAAAGTCAAGGGTAGCTGAGCAGGATGTGATACAGGTTACCGATCTGATAGGAAAAATAAGATCTACAGATGTTGACAATGAAAGATTTGACGTAAGCCTAAGCACCTATCTCCTATACCATGATACCGCACAGATCAGTAATCTTAAATACTATACTCAAAAAATAAAGAAGGATATTACTTCCCTCACATACTATGGTATAAAGAAGGATATCAATCTGGATAGCCTCAATAAGTTTGCAATACTTTTCGACAAAAAAATAGAATTGGCAGCAAGCCTTATTAGCCAGAGCGTTGTGCCGGGCTATAATCAGAATTATTTTTCAGCAGAGCTTACTACACTTAATGCAGAGATAGAGAATTACATGACCGTTACAGAAGGTATTAGTAATGACCTTGCCAATAGTCGTAACGATCTAAACCTGCATTACAGCAAGTCGCGTGCTGTATTTTCTGTGGTCAGTTATATCCTCATCAGCATTTTCCTGCTGCTTACGTTGTATAAGATAAACCAGAACATTAAGCGGCGTACTATAGCCGAAGAACGGGCTCATATTAATGAAGCAAAGTACAAATCTCTTGTTGAGGATTCAGGCCTTACCATGTTGGTGGTAAACAGGAAAGGGGTTATATATTTTGCCAGTAAGAATATTGAAGAGCTGGCTGGCTACAAACCTGCGCGCCTTATAGGCATGCGTGTTATGAAATGCATACCACGCCAGTTTAGAGCACACCTGCGCGATGTGACCAATGCAATAAGCCGTACGGGTGTTTATAACAATACTATAGAACTACAGATATTCACCAACAAAGGGTTTAACAAATGGGTGTCTTGCCGCATTTTTCCGGTTAGTCAGGAACGCGGCGACATGCAGGAGTGGCAGATAGTGATATGGGATATTAATGATGAAAAGACATTAAAGCTGGAGATTGAGGAAATGGAGGCTGAACGTAAAAATCAGCAAAAGCTCATACAGGATATAATCGATAATATTCCTTCTGTCATATACCTCAAAGATCTTAAAAAACGCTACATCGTCATCAATAAAAAGATGGAGGAAATAATGGGCGTGAGCGCAGAACGTATTATTGGCCTGTCTGATCTGGATATAATGGGCGATAATATGGAATCTGTGGAAAGTGATGTGGCAGATGAAAAAGTTATTGCTGAAAAGAAGATCACTACTATAGAGATCGTTAAAATGGTGGGTAACAAGCAACACTATTTTTGGGTTACCAAATTCCCACTGCTTGATGAATTGGGCAATGTAAAAAGTATTTGCGGTTTGGTAACCGACATCACTGAACGTAAGGAGGTGGAAATAAAACTGCTGGCCGCTAAACGCGAAGCAGAAAAGGCAAAGGCTGCACAAGAATCTTTCCTGGCAAATATGAGCCACGAGATAAGAACCCCTATGAATGGTATCATAGGTATGAGCAACTTGCTCATGGGCACACAGCAAAACCAGGAGCAAAGAGAGTTTGTTGAAAATATACAGGAATCTGCACGCAACCTGCTTGTTATCATAAATGATATCCTCGATTTCTCAAAGATCAAAGCCGGTAAATTCCTTTTAGAACACTCTTCTTTCAAGGTAGCGCATGTCATTAAAAAATCCATTTACCCGCTACAGCTTAAAGCGGAGGAAAAAATGGTGAAAATGAACCTTGTGTTTGAGCCGGGAATACCTGAATACCTTGTAGGCGATTCATTGCGTTTGCAGCAGATAATTATTAACCTGGTAGGCAATGCAATAAAATTTACATCCACAGGTTCTGTTGATGTACGCGTATCTTGTACCGATAAAAAAGGGGATCACATGCGTTTGCGAATAGATGTATCTGATACCGGTATAGGAATAGCGGCAAATAAGCTGGATTATATTTTTGAAAGCTTTACACAAAACAACGAAAACAAATCGCGTAAATACGGAGGCACAGGTCTTGGCCTGGCAATTGTAAAACAACTGGTAGAGCTGCAACATGGTCATGTATCTGTAATAAGTGAACTGGGTAAGGGTTCTACCTTCTCTTTCGAGATATCATACGAAGTGAGCACACAGGTAACAGACGCTGTGATAGTAAGTGAAGAAAAAAAGAAAAACCTGCTGCTGGGCATAACAGTACTTGTAGCGGAAGATAATATAATAAACCAGAAAGTAGTTAAGAATACACTTCAGAAACAGGGTGCCAGGATCACCATAGCCAACAATGGCAGGGAAGCTATAGATGAAATGAAACAGCAGTCTTTTGATATTGTATTAATGGATCTGCAGATGCCCGAAGTAGATGGCTACAAAGCCACACGCTATATAAGGCAGGTAATGAAAAATGATACACCGATCGTTGCCATGACAGCAGATGCGTTGAAGGGTGAGGCTGAGAAATGTTTCGAAGCAGGTATGTCTGGGTTTATTTCAAAACCATTTGAGCCTAACGATCTATACCATCAAATAATAAAATTGACAAAAGACAAAGAAAAAAATAATTTTACTAACGTAATAAATGATGATGCAGATATGAAAGCTTTAGTGGATCTTAGTTTCTTGTACGATATATCTGATGATGATTCTTCCTATATATATGATGTAATAGAGATCTTTTTAACAACCATGCCCGAAGGGCTGGAAAAACTTGCCAGCCTCATAAACGATACTGATGATTATGAAGCTATATACAGGCAGTCACATTTCCTCAAATCAAGTGTAAGCGTGGTAAAAGTGCGGGATATGTATGAGCATCTGGCACAAATAGAATATCTGGGCAAAGAGAAAAAAGATAAAGAAGAGATAAAAAGGTTGTTAGGTATTTTACAGGACATTTATAAAGAAGCACACCCCATAATAATAGCTGAGCGCGAAAAGCACAAGCCAGCCCAAATATAATTATTTAAACAGCGCTGCTTTATGTACAAGCATACTGTAAACCTCCTGGAACAGCATATGCTGCAGTGTCCTTCCAAAACCTTGCTGCATATAGACTGTCCGGGCTGTGGCCTGCAACGTTCGCTTATAGCACTGCTGCGTGGCAATTTGGCTCAAAGCTGGCACATATATCCACCGGGAGTTTTTATTGCAGCATTACTTATCTTTTTATGCCTGCACCTTTTATTCAGCTTCAGGCATGGTGCAATGGCGCTGATGTATTTTTTTACAGTTACTTCATTTATTGTTATCATTAATTATATTTATAAAATAATTACACACCAGATATAAATGGAACCAGCAAATATTTTCCCTCAGAATCACCAGCAAAACCTCCCCAATGCTACAGCCGTGCTGGTTTTAGGCATCTTGTCACTTGTAGGCATGTGTTGCTATGGCTTACCGGGCTTAACTTTAAGCATCATTGCTGTGGTATTGGCAAGTAAAGACCTCAGGATGTATAGAATTGACCCCGCAGCATATACCATTTCCTCTTACAAAAACCTGATGGCGGGCAGAACGTGTGCTATTATTGCGCTCATTTTAATTGGCATATCAATAATATCATGCATCATTTTGGTCGCTACAATTGGTGTTGCTGCATTGACAGACCCTACCTGGTGGAATCAATTTCATTAGGAAACGTATCAAATAACAAACCAATGAGGTCCCCCGCGAACTGCTAGTCTGTACCAGCATATTGCGGTGTAAAGTTTAAGTGTGATAGAAAATATCTGCAGACTGCTCTCATACGGGCAAGCTTCTTGTTATCTGCTATTCACTAAAGACTTTCTACTGCCTTAATGTCGTACCTTTGCCGACATATCTTTTTTTGAGTAAATAACAAGCATGAACAAACGACCATCATCAGGCAAAAAGGATTCCTTCAAATCTAGCCGGGACAAAGGCGGTGCCACTGGCGGCAAACGCGAAAAAGCGCCTGGCCGGGATAAGCCTTTTGCAAAACGCAGCGATGACAAAAAACCTTTTGACAGATCTGCACGCGACAGGAAGGATGACACTAAGCCGGGTGGAAGGCCAAAATATAATGCTGAAGGCGCTGGTGACAGACCTTACTCAAAACGCAGCGATGACAGGAATGAAAGGCCATCGCGCGATAAAGGTGATGATACAGAATCTTTCAAACCACGCGGAGCAGCACCAGGCGATAGACCTTATGCTAAACGTGATGAAGGAAAACGTTCATCTGAAAGGCCAGGACGTTTTAAAAAAGACGATGGGAAAACTTACAAACCCAATACGTTTGAAAGTGAAAAGGGCACACCAAGATATAAGGATGATAAAAGGGTGTTCGACCAGCCTAAACGTGAAGACGGCCGCTTGGGTAAAAAAACTGCGTCTGGTGACAAGCCATTTACAAAGCGTGGTGACGATAGAAAAACATTTGATAAGACAGGCAGGATAAAAAAAGAAGAACCAAGAACTTACAAGCCCAATACTTTTGAAAGTAATGGCGATCAGGATTTTGAAAACCATCCTGATGCTAAAAAACCGGCCGACAGGCCGGTACGTGAGAAAAAAGAAGATAGCCGACCGTTCAGGGAAAGGAAGGAAAGCACAGGCGAACGTCCTTATACTAAGCGCAGCGATGATAGAAAGGATGGCGACAGACCTTTTGCAAAACGCAGCGATGACAAGAAACCATACGGCAAAACTGCCGGTGCTAAATCTGACAGGACAGAGGGCAGTGGCGATCGCAAAGCCGGGAAAAAACCATTTGAAAAAAAAACAGAAGGAAGGATAGTTAAGAAAACATATGGCCCGCAAGGCTCTTATGGCGAAGATAAACCTGACCGCAACCGTAAGGAAGGAAGTTTTGCTCGCTCCATAGATTACAAAAACAGACCTGATCGGCCTGATATGCAATTACCTGATGGTCCCAAATTGCCTAAGGCAAAAAGGGAAAAAGATAGTGAACCGATAGAAATTGAAAAAGAAAAAACAGCGTTTAAAACGCCGCATAAGCACAAAACTGCCGATAAAGTAGCTGCCCCCCGCCCGCAATATGTAGAAGGTATTACGCCTGGAGGAAAGACCAAAAGGAAACGTAAGCATGCCGATGACGATGATGAAGAGGACGATGACGCAGGCGCTGATAAGCAGATGACCTTGAATAAATACATTGCACACAGCGGTGAATGCGGCCGCAGGGAAGCAGCAGAACTGGTGAAACAAGGTAAAGTGAAGGTAAATGGTGAACTGGTAATGGATCCCGGTTACAGGGTGCAGGATACAGATATGATAACCCTTGTAGGCAAGAAGCTTCAGCCAATAAAAGATTTTGCTTATGTGCTGCTCAACAAGCCTAAGGGGTTTATAACTACTACAGAAGACCCTCAGGAACGTAAAACAGTGATGGACCTGGTGGATAATTCAGGTGTAGATAGGCTTTATCCAGTAGGCAGGCTGGACAGGAATACATCTGGCTTACTCTTGCTCACCAACGATGGTGACCTGGCACAAAAATTATCTCACCCAGGCTATGCTATAAAAAAGGTGTACCAGGTAACATTGGATAAGAGCCTGACCAAGGCCGACTTTGAAAAAGTTGCAGCTGGTGTAACACTTGATGATGGTGTTGCCATTGTAGATGAGGTAGCTTACCTGGAAAGTAAAAACGAAATTGGCCTGGAAATACATAGCGGTCGCAATCGTATAGTGCGCCGCATTTTTGAATCCATGGGTTATGTTGTAGAAAAGCTGGACCGTGTTATGTATGCAGGGCTTACCAAGAAGAACTTGCCACGTGGCAAATGGCGCTTCCTCACAGATCAGGAAATAATCAGGATCAAGCATTTCAAAAGCTGATCTGGTAAATAGATCTGGTAAATAAAGATGTGATAATACTATTAACGAGTGCCCCGGTATAGACCAGGGCACTCGTTGAAATTAACGAATGCCGGTGCTGTATGTTAAGGAACAGTGCTCGACCCAAAGGAAATATTTTGTACTACTAATATCAATATCCATGTTCATTACGGCTGCCCGGATACACGATGGTTTGCAATGGCTGCCGCAAGGCACAGTAATAGAAGTGGCTGATGATGGAACCATTCTGGACTTACACAGCCCAGGTTCCGTTACTGCCGATACTGTATATGAAGGTGTACTCTGTCCCGGGTTTGTAAATGTGCATTGCCATCTTGAACTGTCGCACATGAAGGGTGCTATTCCTGAACATACTGGTCTTATACCTTTCCTGCAAACTATTCCACGTCACCGTAACGATTATACCGAAGAACAGAAAAAAGATGCGAGGCTGCAGGCACTGCACGAAATGGTAGCAAATGGTATAGTGGCCGTTGGCGATATTGCCAATGTAGCAGATACACTTGATCTGCGGACGCTAGATCTCATGCATTTTTATACCTTCATAGAAGCTATCGGTTTTTCAGATATAAATGCGCAACGATCGTTCGATCGTTCATTGGCTGTCTATGACGCTTTTGCACAACAGCCACAAGGCAAAAAAATACTAAAACAAGCTATAGCACCCCACGCACCCTATTCTGTATCAGCTACTTTATTTCGGCTCATTGGCGGCCATACAAATGGGGTACTGTCTATTCACAACCAGGAAAGTAAAGCTGAGGGTGAATATTATAAGTATAAAACAGGCCAGGTCCAAGACCTGCTTCATGGGTTAGGTATAGACGACAGTTTTTTTGTACCTCCCGGCACATCCTCATTGCAGGCCTATTTACAATGGTTGCCCCATAACCGGCCTTACCTGCTTATACACAACACATATACTACCCAGGAAGATCTTCAATTGGCCCTGCAGCTTGTGCCTGAATTATATTGCTGTTTATGCCCGGGTGCAAATCTGTATATCGAAAACAGGCTGCCCGATGTTGAAATGTTCCTAAAGAACAATGCTACGCTCTGTATAGGTACAGATAGCCTTGCATCGAACCATACATTAAGCATTTGGGCAGAGTTACAGTTGTTGAAAAAATACTACCCTGCGTTGGATTGGGAGCTATTGATTAAATGGGGTACATACAACGGCGCATGTGCGTTGCAGATGGATGATATTATAGGCACCATAGCTAAAGGCAAAAAATCTGGTATTGTAAATATCAAGGATCTGGATTCAACAGAAGTGAAATTGGTAATTTTATAAATGCGAGACTACAAATACATTTAATGTTACACGCATTTAAAAGGTATTGTTTTTTTTCTTTATTTTTACGTCACCCAACTATATCACTCACCTAACTGTATCAGTAGTAGGTACAGTCTTCTATCAACATACATGAAAAACCGTTTATTTACATATGGTATAATTTTCTTTTCCGGATTTTTTCTCACGCTTGCTGTAGTATATTATTCTGAGTGGCGCTACGAAGAAGATATACTCGATTCTATGGCCAATCGTGCCATTTTATCAGCCAAAGGCAAAGGAATTGAAGATGCAGTAGATTCTGCCATGAGCCTCACTCACAAGGTTGTAGATCCTATGGCAGATGTTTATGGGAATGAGAAATTTGGCATAGGTAAAGATTTTTTTATCTCTCCGTCTTTTCTGGTATATTATTATGGTCAGGGTGCTTGTGGGGGGTATGCTGCATTTACAGCACGCTTGCTGAACAAAATGAACATCAAGACAAAATTTGTACTGCAGACTGTAGGAGGTGTACCTGGTGGGCACATTACACTTGTTATAGAAGATGGTTCAAAACTTTTGCTGGTCGATCCTTTGTTCGCATGGACTTTTCGGGATAGCATGGGTCACATGAGTGATATAAACCAGGTAGCCGCCAACTGGCCCTACTACGCAAAATTTAAGCCAAAGCTCTATCGCTCAAGTTATAATTATCAAAATGGGTGGACCTATACTAACTGGAATAAACTAGGCATATTTTCAAAAAGCGCTTATAAGATAGGTGTCCTTATTTTTGGAAAACAAAAAATGGATAGGATCAGCATTCGTGCATATTTCCTCGGGGCTACCAAAAAATACTTTTATGCCTGTATTGGCTTATGTATGTGTTTCGTCGCTTTTTTAGTAAACAGGTATATAAAGTATAGATCAATGAAACATCGTAATTATACTTCAGTAAATTCTATTCCTTTATCTGGTGAGCAGCTTAATGAAATGGAACCTTCATTAGAATATTTACCCAAATAATAAATTCTGTTCATTCCCATTTGCAACCATTGCCTTACCTGGCAATATACCCCCGCTAATCAATAATTTCCCATAAATACACAAGAGCGTCTATATGTAGTATAAATTTATTATGCAAATTAATATTATGTATTACTGTTTATAAGACATTCAACAACATAGCGTTTGATAATAAAAATTATGGCATTGTTTTGCTATATTAGAAATCTGTTAGTAAATTGCATTCATAATTCAAAATTAATAGTCAACAAAAACTATTCATTAACAAATTGAAAACGAATGCTTAACAATTGACCAGGTCGTAAAAATAAATGCCATGAAAAAGATATTATCCGCTATACTGTTATTGCTGAATTGCACAGTTGGTGTAAATGCCCAGAATGTGTATGTAAAGAAAACCGGTGTTAACCCTTCTTTTCTTACCAGGCATGGTATATACTTTAGTATAGAAGATACGCAGTCAGACAGGGGTATCATTTTTCATACTTTACAGTTCTACAACGATGGCACTTTTTATGTCGGTGGTCACAACTACGATAGTAAAAGCAGCATGTTAGCTATTCTGGATGATAATAACAATCCCAATCACGACAAGAATTCTTTATTGATACAGGATGCCTGGGGCAGCTACTATATAAGCAGGGATACCATTTATATGCAACGCTTTTCTTACACACCAGGCACAGAATTTTCAGAAAAAACAACAGGTATGGTGGCTGTTATAAAAAATGACAGTTCATTCAGCATGATCAAGGAAACTTGCGACTGGTGCGGCATTAATGAATATTTTGGATCACAGGGCCATATATTTGATGAGCCTGTTGCTTATGATTTTCACAGGCTTAACCGTTTACCAGATCCAGGACTTGCTTGGTTCAGAAAGAAAGCATGGTTTATAGAAGGTAACCAGGAACAAACTTTTGCAGGAAACAGGTGACAAATTCTTAGCAGCATAAAAAAAAACGTCCCGCTTTTTAGTGGGACGTTTTTTTTAACCTAAAATATTTGGTTACTATTTTATTGGTTCTTGCGCGGCAAGGGTCACATTGTGTGCTGCAACAGACGATGGATAAGCTGCAGTATTACCATCCTTATCAACAAGGGTAAGCGTGATATGCGATTTACCTACACCGAGATTTTGTATAAAATTAGATTTCCAATCGGTGATCATAAGTGTAGTATCGTATGCAGTGCCACGGGTATCGTTGCTGATTACCGCCTTCACCTTGTAGCCGTCAGGAGATAAGGTACAGTTCCATACATAAAAATCAAGCAGCACATTTGCAGTGTCCTTACCCAGGTAATCACCTTTAGGTCTGCTATAAAATACCATCGGCGCAGTTGGGGCTTCCAGTTTCTTCAGGTTTCCTTTCTCGTCTATTTTAAAATGGCAAACTACGGCGGCGCCTTTATTTTTTAAAGATTCGTGGTAAGAACGTGAAAGGAAGGCCATCAGGTAATGTTCCGTATTATTGGCCAGGGTTATTTTATTGGTTGGTTCATATAGCGCTTTGTAGGGTTTGTTATCCATAATAAAATGTATGTGCTGCCCCTGTGCTGAGTTGTTGCAGAGTTTAGTGCCGGTATCAGTAGTTTGCATCTTCAGTTCGTAGTTCTTTACATCAAAGTTAAAAGTCACTGTAGCGCTGTCTGTACCTGCTTTTTGTGCAGTTACATCTTTTATAGCCAGTTGTGCGTTAGGAAATTCTGGAGACGAACCGGTAGGAACTAATGAAAGATGAGTGTACACAGGTTTCGCAGTGTCCTGTCCTGTAGTTTCGGTTTTTGTTGTGCTTTGTCCGCAGGCTGCAAACAGCAGGGCAGCTGCCCCAAGCGACAATATAGATGTCTGTTTCATGAATAAAATTTATGAATGTGTCATCAAAGCTAATCCTTATCTGGTAAATAATACTGTGCAGCATTTTCAGAAAAATTTAAGTATTTACAATTGGCATATAAAAACCGGAACTGTTATTTTTGCAGGCAAGCAAATGCATTTTTTCATATTTGCACCGCTAAAAGGCACAATGCCTATCTTTTAGCATTTTAATAATGACTTTTAAGCTATTTTGTGACCTAGTATAATAATATGACTACCGCTGAATTATTAAAGAAGGTAAGGCGTATAGAAATAAAGACAAAGGGGCTCAGCAATCATATTTTTGCTGGTGAGTACCATTCTACTTTTAAGGGTAGGGGTATGTCTTTTAGCGAGGTGCGCGAATATGTGCCGGGCGATGACGTGAAGTTCATAGACTGGAATGTTACAGCCCGCTTCTCTCACCCCTTTGTAAAGGTGTTTGAAGAGGAACGCGAACTGGTGGTAATGCTTTTGGTTGATGTAAGTACCAGTTCATTATTTGGTACACACCAGCGTTTGAAACGCGACCTGATAACCGAACTGGGTGCAGTACTCTCTTTCTCTGCCACTACAAACAATGATAAAGTAGGTGTTGTATTTTTTAGCGACAAGATTGAAAAATATATACCACCCAAAAAAGGCCGTAGTCACATACTGCGCATTATACGCGAACTCATAGCATTGGAGCCACAACAGGCCGGTGGTACAAATGTAGATGTGGCCTTTAAGTTCCTGAACAATGTGTTGAAGAAGAAAACCATCACATTTGTACTCAGCGATTTTGTAAGCAAACCCTATGAGCAAGGTTTGCAACTTGCTGCCCGCCGGCACGATGTGGTAGGCATTCATGTTTACGATGCTGTAGATAAAGAGCTACCCTCAGCAGGGTTGTTGCAGGTTATGGATGCCGAAAGCGGCGGGGTGCGCTGGCTGGATACCGATGACCGGAATGTGCGTACTCAATATACCAGTGCCTTTGAAGATTATCGTAAGTATTGTGCTGCCGCGTTCAGGAAGAGCGGGGCTTCTCTGCTTACTGTACGCACAGACCAGGACTATGTAAAAATTCTGCAAAGTTATTTTAAAGGAAGGTGATACTATAAATGAAAGTGCGGATACAAAAAATAATATTTACGATCGTGGTCCTGTTGTCAGCAAACCATGCTGCTCATGCCCAGGGTGCCAGGATCACTTCAAGAATGGATGCCACACAGATACTTGTGGGCGACCAGGCTAGGCTGTTCATTGAAATAAAACTGAATGGCAAAAACGAAAAAGTCTTGTGGCCTGTGCTACCAGATTCTTTTAACCATCTTGAGGTAGTGGACAAGGGGAAGATAGACACAGTAAGAGATGGCGATAACATATCTTACAGGCAGCGTTTGCTCATTACAGGTTTCGATTCTGGTTCTTATACTGTTCCTTCTATAGCTTTCAAAGTAAAGCCAAACTACGATTCAGCCTATACCGTTAGTACAGATTCCTTCCAGTTACTGGTACAAACGGTGGCTGTAGATACTACCAAGGCATTTAAGCCCATAAAAGATATCATCAAGGTTAAAGGCTCCTGGCTCGACTATATATGGTATATCCTGGCGGGCGCTTTGCTGATGCTGCTCATTATTTTTATTGTCACATACTTTATACGCAATAAAAAAGCTAAGGTGCCTGCTGGCCCTGTTACCCCTCCCGAAACACTGCAGCAAAAAACCATACGCTTGCTTGCCTCCCTTGAAGAAAAGCAAATGTGGCAGAAAGGAGAAGTTAAGGAGTACTATACAGAGCTTACAGATATACTGCGCAACTACATAGAACTGCGGTTCAAAACCCCGGCTATGGAACTGACTACCGACGAACTGCTTTACAAGGTGCGCATACACCGCGAAATGCAGCCGTTTGAAGAATACCTGGAAAGCATATTGCATACAGCCGATATGGCAAAGTTTGCTAAAAGCCAGCCTTTGCCCCAGGAGCATATGGCTGCTATGGAAAAGGCTATAAAATTTGTTGTTGCATCCAAACCTAATAGAAACGAAACCCAACAGACCCAATGATCAGCTACTTTATGGATTGGCAGCATTTTAGGTTTGCATACCCTGCTTATTTCGGGTTGCTGCTGCTTGTCCCTTTTATGATATGGTGGCAGTCCCGGAGCAAAAAAAGTAATTTCCCGGTAATGCGCCTCACCACCCTGGCAGGCCTGGAGAAAATAAAACCTACAGGTAAGGTACGCCTGAGGCCTATACTATTTATTTTACGCATCATAGCAGTCATCACCCTTATCATCGCACTTGCAAGGCCGCAATCATCTAACGTTACTGAACGCGTGGATAGCGATGGTATAGACATTGTAATAGGCATAGACGTATCGGGCAGTATGACTGCCGAAGACTTTAAGCCCAACCGTATAGAGGCGGCAAAAGCTGCCGCTGAGCGTTTTGTTGACGATAGGCCAACAGACCGTATAGGCCTGGTCATATTTTCTGGCGAAAGCTTCACTATGTGCCCCATTACTATCGATCATAATGTACTGAAAGAGCAGATACGTAATGTAAAAAGCGGAATGCTGGTAGATGGTACTTCTATAGGTATGGGGTTGGCTACTGCGGTCGATCGGCTGCGCTATGCAAAGGGCAAGAGCAAGGTCATTATCCTGCTTACCGATGGTGTGAACAATACAGGCCTTATAGACCCCAATACTGCCCTTGAAATTGCAAAGGCATACAAGGTGCGCGTATATACAGTTGGTATTGGCACCATGGGCGAAGCGCTGATGCCCGTGCCTACACCTACAGGTACACAGAATATAATGATGAAAGTGGAGATAGATGAGCCTTTGCTGAAACAAATAGCCAGCGAAACTGGTGGTAAATATTACAGGGCCACAAACAACAAAGCCCTCAGCGATATATACAGCAACATAAATAAACTGGAAAAGACTAAGGTGGATATCAGTTCATTCAAGCATTATACTGAGCTGTTCTTCCCGTTTGCTATGATAGCAGTTTTATGTCTCCTGCTCGAAATGCTGTTGCGCTATACCCTATTTAAGAGCATAACTTAATAGCGGCAAGCCTGGTTGTGGTAACTATCTGCCATTCAGTACAGATCAAATGAACCTACTGGTTTTCAGCATACAACTGCTGGCTATTTTAATTGATATACTGCCGTTGCCGCATTAATGCTCCCATCTGCAGACTGCAAAAAAGCAATGATAGCACAATCTGCTGCGCTAAGGCCGGTAGGTAGATCTATAGTTACGTGGTCTGTTTGTGCTGTTGCAGTTATGGTCTTTAAAACGCGTACTACATTTACATGCTTTAAAACAGATCCTACATTTTCACCTGCTTTCACATTGCTTGTAGTATTTTTTTGTACCAGTGCTACCTGCAATTGTTTGCTATGGATGTTACCCGATATGCTATAGGTTATAGCAATATGCTGGTTTTGCACCACAGCATTCAACAAAATGCCATTTTGTGATGCCACACCCAGCCCGGAATTAATTGCAGCATGTAGTTTACGGGAGTCCGATCCAGTAAATTCAGTACGTCCGTTTACTATGGCTTGTGGTGTATATACCGAGCTTAACCCCAAAATGTTTGAATAATGCTCCTGCCTGGCAGACCATTCACGGGCACTGTAAACATCCTTCCAGCCCAGCCTGTTCCAGTAATCAACATGATATGCCAGCACATACACGTTTTGCCCCTCATACTCTTTTATTGTTGCCGCAGCAAGCCTGTCTGCAGGTGGGCAACTGCTGCATCCCTCACTGGTAAATAATTCTATTAACGCGAAGCCTTTTCCTGGTTGTGCAAAAGCTGAATATTGGAGCAGTAGCATACATGCCAATAGTTGAATGGTAACTTTCATTAGGTGTGTTTACATTATAAACGGTTCCTTCTTTTTATCGGATTGAATTTGAAAGCAAAGTTGATGTTAAAAATCAATAACCGGTATCTGAAGATGGAAATGAAGGAAACTACTGGGCATCATATTATACCACACTAGTTTTAATATGCTTTTAACTTCCCAATAAGCCTAATGGCACAGTATTTCAATATATATATGTGACCAAACAAATGGCCGGCTGCTATGAAAAACACATTAATTATAGCTTTTTTAGTCGCAACGATAGGGGTACCAATCTATACCAAAGCACAAAATATTGCTGACACACAACCACAGCAAACAACATATGCCAATGATATTACGGCGAATGATGTGCTTTCTGCCACATCGGTTTCCTGGATAGAGCATTATGGCGATGCCTTGCTAGTATATCCTAACCCTGCAATAAACAATACACGCATAGTACTTGCGGCCCCAGCGGCAAACAAGGTGTATGTTGACCTTGTAAATTTGAATGGGAGCGTAGTACGTTCTTATCAATACGGGCCAGGTTCTTACCAGCTTGACCTTGATTTAGGAAATGTGCCGCCGGGCATGTATCATGCACGGATATCATCCAACCGTTCCTCACCCCAAAGTGTGAAGCTGCTGAAACAGTAGTTGAGAAAAAGGGATGCAATATTTAGTTCCTGTTAAAATATTTCAACCCAAGCTCTATCATAAGTTTATGTTTCATTTATAAGTAACTTCGTAATTCATACTTTATACTATGAAATATATAATTTTGGTTTTGTTGGTAGTTTTAGGTGTGCAGCTTGCTGTAGCGCAAGAGGTTTACACCAGCAGCGGCCGCCCGGAATACGCAAAAAAGAAAGAAAAAAAGAAGACAGGCTATGACCCCAGCAGATTGATAATTGGCGGGGGCTTCATTGCAGGATTTGTTACTGGTTATGCCGATGTTGGTTTGTCGCCAATTGTAGGTTACAGGTTCACAGACCATTTCTCTGCCGGTGTTGGTCTTGGTTATGAATACCAAAAATCTACAATACAATTATACGATCAGTACGCTGGTGTGTACAATCCGTACAACAGTAGCGCCAGCATTATATCTCCCAGTGTCTGGACCAGGTATTTTGTGTACAGGAACATATTTCTGGAAGGCAAATTTGAATACGATCTCATCTACACCAATGAAGCCAATTACGATAATTCAGGCAATATCTATACTCAAAAGGCAACAGAAACTGCACCTTGCTTATTGCTGGGTGGTGGCTTAAGGCAGCCACTGGGTGGCCGCGTTTCAGTGATTGCTGAAATACTATACGATGTATTACAAACAAAATATAGCCCTTACATCAATGAGCCTGTAATTAACTTTGGCATTGTAGCTGGCTTATAAAGCAGTTTTTAAATACTTTCCAGACTTTGCCTTTTACAGGCAAAGTCTTTTTATTTTTATGCTATGAATTCAGTCATACTGCTGGTTATCATACTTTGCTATTTTGGGTTGCTGTTGGGTATAGCTTTCTATACTTCACGCCATTCCAACAACGATTCCTTCTTTATAGGCAACCGCAACAGCAAGTGGTGGCTGGTAGCATTTGGTATGATAGGTACTTCGCTTTCCGGTATGACGTTCATATCTGTTCCCGGTACCGTCGGTAGAGTTCAGTACGATCAGGCACACCATGCTATTGGTTACTATGGCTTCAATTATTTCCAGGTGGTTATTGGTTATTGGCTGGGCTACTTTGCTGTAGCGTTCATCCTGCTGCCGCTCTATTACAAAATGCAGCTTACCTCCATATACACTTATCTGGATAAGAGGCTAGGTAGCACCGCATACAAGACCGGGGCGTTATTTTTTATATTGTCGCGTACGTTAGGTGCCACATTGCGTTTATATCTGGTTATTAAGGTTTTACAGCTATTTGTACTTAGTTCATTCGGTATTCCTTTTGAGTTGACTGCGATAGTGATATTGGCACTTATTCTGCTATATACGTTCAGGGGTGGTGTTAAGACCATTGTATGGACAGATACTTTGCAGACCACTTTTATGCTGCTGGCTCTGTTGGTATGTGTAGGCTATATCATGAGCGAGTTGCATCTCAATGCAGGAAACACATGGCAGGCCATGAAGGACAATGGCTTTACCCACTTGTTCTACACAGATCCTATGAAACCCAATTACTTCCTGAAGCAAATATTGGGTGGTGCATTTATTACCATAGCAATGACAGGTCTGGATCAGGAAATGATGCAGAAGAATATTAGTGTGAGTAATCTCCGCGATTCAAAGAAGAATATGATCACATTCTGCTTCATAATGGTGGTGGCCAATTTTATATTCCTGCTGTTGGGAGGCTTGCTATACCTCTATGCAAGCACCAAAGGTATCAGTGCTGCGGGCGACGATCTGTTCCCCACCATAGCTATGAAAAGTGGACTGCCGTTCTTAATATCTGTATGTTTCCTTATCGGGCTTATTTCTGCCGTCTTCCCTAGTGCCGATGGTGCACTTACCGCACTTACTTCATCTTTCTGCATAGATATCCTCAGGATGAAAGAAAAAAACCAACTCACAGAGAAACAGAAATCACACACAAGGCTTATAGTACATAATGTATTCGCGGTGGTCTTCCTTATCTGCATCTTTATGTTTCGCAAAGTAGATAACGGTTCGCTCATACAAACGTTGCTGGATATTGCAGGTTATACCTATGGGCCATTGCTGGCCTTATTCGCCTTTGGTATATTTACTAAACGCAACATCCGTAATGAGTTGGTGCCGCTTATATGCCTGGTAGCCCCGGTTGTTTGCTACATGCTGAAGAAAAATGAAGCTACCCTGCTTGGTGGTTATTCCATAGGCACAGAACTGCTCATTATAAATGCCTCTATTGCTTTCTTGCTTATGCTGTTATGCTCAAAAGCTGGTACGGCAATTGTTACTACAAAATCCACTGTCATTCCTGACCCCGAACTGGAGCTGGCAAACCCACGATTATAAATAATGAAAAACGATTCGACAAACATAAAAATGCGCGACTGGACAGAGACCAGGGCGCACAGCAGCTGGCAGATATTTAAAATAATGGCCGAGTTTGTACAGGGCTTTGAAATGCTGGCAAAGATAGGCCCCTGTATGTCTATATTCGGTTCCGCACGTACTAAGCCGGGACATAAATATTATGAGCTCACAGTAGAAATTTCAAAGAGGCTGGCCGAAGATGGTTATGGTATAATAACCGGTGGCGGTCCTGGCATCATGGAAGCTGCCAATAAGGGCGCAAGCTTGGGCACGGGCCGTTCAGTGGGTTTAAACATAGCGCTGCCATACGAGGAAGGCTCTAACCAATATGTGGATGGAGATAAAAAACTCCATTTTGATTATTTCTTTGTGCGCAAGGTCATGTTTACCAAGTATGCACAAGGCTTCATAATGATGCCCGGCGGTTGGGGTACTATGGATGAATTTTTTGAAGTGGCCACCCTCATACAAACCCGTAAGTTCACGCATACCCCTATGATATGCGTAGGGTCAGCATATTGGAATGGCTTGTTTGCATGGATGAAAGAGATAATGCACGAGACAGAGAACAACATCAACCCGGGCGATCTGGATCTGATTAAGATATTTGATACCGCCGACGAGGTGCTCGATTACATACACGAATTTTATACACACAATAAACTGCAGCCCAACTTCTAGCATCATGACACAGCTATTGATATCAAAAGCAATAAATAATTATGCTGAAAAATATACTACAGCTGAAGATACACACCTTGCGGCCCTCAATCGCGAAACTTTTGTAAAAGTACAGCAGCCGGTTATGCTCAGCGGGCACTTGCAGGGCGCTTTTCTACAAATGGTGAGCCATATGGTGAAACCCAAAAATGTGCTGGAAATAGGCACTTACACAGGTTATTCTGCTATATGCCTGGCCCAGGGGCTTACTCCCCATGGCCATTTGGATACTATAGATGTGAATGAAGAATTGGAAGACATTTGTTTTCGTTATTTTCGCGCCACGGGGCTGGATACTAAAATAACGCAGCATATAGGCGATGCCGGGCAGATAATACCAACATTGGATAAAACTTACGATCTGGTATTTATAGACGCAGACAAAGTAAGTTACAACCGCTATTACGATCTTGTTTTTGATAAGGTGCCTGTTGGTGGTTACATACTGGCTGATAATGTGCTGTACGAAGGCGATGTGGTGTTGCCGCAAGAAGAGCAAGGCAAACTGGCACGCGCTATGCACGCATTCAATGAAAAAGTACATGCCGACCCCCGTGTGGAACATATACTGCTACCCTTACGGGATGGCATAATGATAATGAGAAAAATAGCAGAGTGATGCGGAAAGAGATAAAGTTAACTGTGAATTTTAAAAAATGGCTGACAGTATGTATCGCTATGCTCTGTGTGGCTACACACACCATTGCGCAGGATAACTATAGCGATAAAGTAAAAAAGTATGTAGATACTTACCAGGATCTTGCTATACAGGAGCAATTGCGCAGCGGTGTGCCTGCAGCTATAACATTGGGACAGGGCATTCTGGAAACAGAAGCTGGATGTAGTGTACTGGCTACCGATGCCAACAACCACTTTGGTATTAAATGCAAAAAAGAATGGCGTGGCGAAACCTTTGCACATACTGACGACCGGCCCAATGAGTGCTTCAGAAAGTATGGTTGTGCAGGTGATTCTTACAAAGATCACTCAGACTACCTGAAAACCGGGCCTCGGTATGCAGCGTTGTTTAGATTATCGCCTACCGATTATGCAGCATGGGCCTATGGCCTCAAAAAATGTGGCTATGCTACCAATCCCGTCTATGCGCAAAAACTGATAAAGATCATAGAAGATTTTGAACTGCAGGAATATACCTACAAGGCGCTGAACGAAAACATGGTGTACAAGCAGCCAAAACCTAAGGAAGATAATAGGTATGCAGCAGCTTTCCACGAAAACGTACCCGCCGTTGATACTCCTGCATTTAAAAAGTTAGAAGAAGCAGCTGATGAGGCGCGCGCTACTATTATTACCACTCCTGTGTCTGGTGCTCCCTTACCTGTAAATACTAAGGGTAATACTGCGGGCATACAAAAAGTGAACGGATTGAAGGCTATAAAAGCCTACAAGGGCGATATGCTGCTGCAGTATGCGGTAGAATACGATATACGCTACGAGAAATTGCTGGAATACAACGATTTGCCCGATGCTCCGCTGGCGGCTGACATGTATTTGTACATAGAGAAAAAACCAACTAAAGGAAAGCATGAGAGCCATATAGTGCAGCCTGGCGAAACCATGTGGCAGATAGCACAGGGCGAGCCTATGCAACTGCGCCGTTTGTTGGCTTACAACTTGTTGCAGCCCGGTGAGGAACCGAATACAGGTGTAATACTGCAACTGCAGCACTACGCAGGTGTAAAACCTAAGCTGAGCGATGCACCGCGATTTATGGGTGATGATTTGTCAAAAAAAGATGCATTAGCTAGAGCCCGGCAAAACAATTATATAGTAAAAGAACAAACCACAAAACAAACCACTGCGGCCGCACCACAAACTACTTACAACGACACCTATGTAGAAAAACCGGAAGTAGCTCCCAAACAACCCGATGCGACCCCTAAAGTGGAAGACAATACTGTACAAAGCACGCCCACGCCTGTTGTAACTACACCCGCAGAAAATACAGTACCAACGGTTACTACCCCCGTACCTGAAACAAAAGAAACCGTTGCACCCGCAAAAGTAGATGCCCCCCCACCTGTCACAACTCAGGCTGCCACAGAATCACAGGAGCCGCAGGACGAACTATCGAGGTTAAAGGCTAGGTTGGATAAGATAGTTTATGCAAGTGGTGACAAGCCAACAACCAATACTACTGTAGTAACTACGCAACCAACGGCAAAGACACCACCAACTGCATCTTCAGTTACACCTGCACCAGTAAAAACTGAAAAGAAATTGCCACTGGCAAAGCAGTCTGCGGTTAAGTACCATACAGTAAAGAAAGGTGATACAGCCTTCAATATCGCTAAGCGCTACAATATGACAGTTGCCGAATTGCTGGAGCTGAACGACATGAAAAAACCAACTGTAGAGTTAGGTGATAAACTGAAAGTAAAATAGCCTGCTATGGAGCACATCCGGGTACACGATAAGCAGTTCAAAATATATATCAGCCAGGAAAACATTGAAAAGAGAGTGGCAGAGGTGGCAGCTGCTATTAACGAAGATTATAAAGGGCTTAATCCCTTATTCATTGGCATCTTGAATGGTTCATTCATTTTCGCTGCCGATCTTTTCCGTAATCTCACTATCCCTGCCGAAATATCATTTATCAAGCTGGCCTCTTACAAGGGCACATCCTCAACCGGCAATGTAGTTACTGCTATCGGCATGGAAGAAGACTTGCACGGTCGCCACGTAATACTCCTGGAAGATATTATAGATACCGGAAAAACACTTCATGCTTTCCTGCCCGAGATATTACATCGCCAGCCCGCTTCTATAAAAATAGCTACGTTCCTCACCAAGCCACAGGCATTACAATACCCAGTAACAGCTGACTACAGTTGCTTCAATATAGACAACAAGTTTGTCATTGGCTATGGCTTAGACTATAACAAGCTGGGCCGCAACTTACCGGCGTTGTATATTCTTGACGAAGGATAGTGTCGCTATTGTTTACAACGGGTAATTTAATGCTCTTTGCTGTATTTATCGACTAACTTAGTTACCATATATAGCGCAGATGATGAAACGCTTGTCGATATTGCTCCTATCCTTATGTCTGCTGTGTGAAAATAACACATCTGCTAATCAGGACTTTACTTCGTACCACCATGTCAACAATGTGATGTTTATTTCTGCATCGTGGGCTTATCCTTCTGCAACTGCTGGCACTGGTTCTCAATTTATACTAGCATACAAGATCCAGGAGTTGTTAGACGAGCTGGAGGAGCATGTAACGGTGTGCCTGATAGGCAATGCTTATATGTTCAAAAAAACAAAACACAATGGGTATGTACCATTTAAATGGGCAATGGGTTATGTAAATGGCAGATCGGCATATTGGGATGTAAGTAAAGAAAATGAGAATATTAAAAAGCCATGCTTACAGATATACTATAATGATTCATCTGCAAGATTATCTGACCTTCTACTATTAGTATATACCGGTCTTAAAAACAGAAAGGAAATCGAACGCGACCAGACTTCTTTTGAGGCGAGTGCGTTTGCTAGAAACTATACCTATACAAATGGTTATGCAAAAGAAGTGTTCTCAATAGACGAAAACACAATTAAGGATAGAATGAGGCTGTATTCAGAAGAAACAGGTAGTTTAAGCTATGAGAAGGTTTATGCGATAGGTGAGTTCAATGATTGCAACCCACTTAATTATTATTATCAGTACGACACATTCCACTTCTACAAATTCAAAAAAGGCCCTGAAAATTTACGAGTAGAAGATTATTCCTATTTTTTAAAACATCTTGTAACGAGTTTAAGAAAATATGCTAAAACTCAGGAAAGCAGCAAACGTAAGGACCTGCTTAAATTAGACGGTTTTCGGAATATCCTTTCTTTTAAAAGCGAGTTCCTCGTATTTAATACCGATTCCACATTCTATAATATTTCATTTACACAGGATACTGCTTTAGGACCTTTTACAATACATGGTTTAAATAGGTTCGACCGACAAACTCTATCACACTCTGATCGGTTGCTGGAGGACAGCTTCATTAACCTTAACTATAGGGGTTATTTAATAGAAGGTTATGATGCGAAACTTTTTGTCAGTTACAACTTACATAGTGGGAAAGTTGTCTCCTATATTTCGGAGGTTGATACATTTCGATGGAAAAACGAACAGCAAGAACTTGAATATAAAATCAAGTGTAAAGCGGATTCTCTCCTTGCAGTAAAAGAAAAAAAACATTTGCAAAAACAGGCTAAGGGCATAGCATCGATAATGATAGTTGCCATGTTGGTCAATGCCTTGCTTATAGTAAGAGCCGCCAGGAAAACAAGCTAGTACGCTAGAGAATAAAAACCTTAATAAAACAAACTCGCCGGCAACTCATCCTTTACCAACCCACTTTTCTTAGCCTGTTCAAACAATGTCACCACGGCCTTGCGCCCGTCCTCACCCAGGTCTGTACTATAGTTATTTACGTACAGCTCTATATGCTGGCGCATCACGCTTTCATCCATTTCCTGTGCATGCTCTGTTACAAATGGTCCTAATACAGGGTAGTGGTCCCACGCATATTTCAGGCTGTCTTTTATTACTGCATCCACCTTTGCACAAAGTTCAGCGTCATAGCTTCTTTTCATCACAATACCGCCCAGCGGTATGGCAGCATTCATGGTATTCTCCCACCAGTCGCCCAGGTCTATTAGTTTGGTAAGACCTTTTTGCGCGTAGGTAAACCTACTCTCGTGTATAATAAGCCCGGCATCGTAAGTGCCGTCCAGCACCCTTGCCTCTATTTCACTGAATATTACTTCCGTTTTATTTTTGGCCTCCGGGTGTGCCAGCGATAACAACAGGTTGGCAGTAGTATTAAAACCCGGTATTGCTATTTTAAAGTCAGCTGCGTTTGCAAGGTTAAGTTTACTGTTGGCAATAAGCAGCGGCCCTACACCTTTCCCCAGCGCGCTTCCGGTGTGCAGCAGTGCGTATTGGTTCACCGTATGCAGAAAAGTGCTGTAGCTTAGTTTGGTAATATCCAGTTTATCCTCCTCGGCCCACTTGTTCAGGGTGGCTACGTCTTCAAGCACATAGTCAAATGATAGTCCGCGAGTATCCACCTTACCATGTATCATGGCATCAAAAATAAAAGTATCGTTGGGGCAGGGGCTAAAGCCTATTGTTAGTTTCATAAAAAGCAAAAGTGGTGCAAAGGTATCGTTGCTTACTTATTGCGCACGTGTTAAAAAATCGATCAGCCAGTTGTTTAAATTGATAATGGCCTCCTTCATCTTCCAGGCTGCCCGGTTGCGGGGCTCTACATAGTTGCTTATGGCCCGTACCTGTGCAAAGGGTACCTGTTCTTTCAGGCATACGTAGTGGAAGGCGGCACCCTCCATGCTTTCTACTATGCTGGCATATCTGCCGGCGCGTGCCGCAATAGTATTAGCATTGCCGCTTACCGTATTCACAGTTATGCCGCTTACCGCAGCCAGTTCGTCAAAACCATTGGTATCAGTTGCGGTCAGCTTACCATTTGTATATGGGTGTTCATCTTTAGGCAGCAGGCCCATTTCAAAAATATCTATGTAGGCGTCATGATCCTCCGCTCCCAGGTCACCATAGCGTTCATCGGCCACTCTTACCACCGTTCCAAGGGGTATGTCGGTACTAAAGCTGCCACCTACACCAGCCTGCAGCATCAATGTGTAGCGCTCTGTTTGCAGGGCTTTGGTAACAGCATAGGTGGTAGCCACCATGCCCACCCCGGTTATGCAGGTAGTTACAGTATTATCGCCATGCATAAAAGTAATAGGGTCAATAGATTGCCAATGCTGTTTCAGATATTCAAGCAACGGGCTTATCTCGGCCTGTGTTGCCGCTACCAGGAGTAATTTCATAAGGCAAAATTAGTCGGAAAGCACCATTCTCCGGTTTATTATATAGTTTACTGATAGTTACATATCACCATCATTTTTTGATAAACCATAATGTAACCTTAATTTTGCACAAATTTTGAATGATGGTGTACTTGACACGTGTAGAGCATTTTAATGCAGCACATAAGTTGTATAACGAAAACTGGAGCGAAGAACAGAATAAAGAAGTATTTGGCAAATGCTCCAATACCAATTGGCATGGGCATAATTACGAGTTGTATGTTACTATAAAAGGTGAGCCCCATCCGGAGACCGGTTTTGTATATAATGCCAAAACACTGGGCAACCTGATAAAGGATGTGATCATTGAGAAGGTAGATCACAGCAACCTCAATATGGATGTTGACTTTATGAAAGGTAAATTCACCAGTGCTGAAAACTTTGCCATTGGTATCTGGAATGAGTTGAAGCCACACATCAACAAAGATGGTGTACAACTGCATTGCATAAAACTGATGGAAACTCCACGTATCTATGTAGAGTACTTCGGTTAACTTTTTAGAATTTCATTTGTTATACCTACCCAGTGTACAAAAAGACAGAATCATATAACGAAGAGGTAACCGCCAAACTTGCCGAGCATTACCATTCTGCAATAGGCCTCATGGGTGAAGACCCCGAACGCGAAGGTTTATTAAAAACCCCTGAGCGTGTTGCCAAGGCCATGCAGTTCATTACCCAGGGGTACGATATGGACGCCCGCGAAATACTCAACTCCGCCAAGTTCACCGAATCGTACAGCGAAATGGTGATCGTAAAGGACATAGAACTCTATTCCTTGTGCGAGCACCATATGCTGCCCTTCTTTGGTAAGGCACATGTGGCCTACATACCCAACGGTTATATAACTGGCCTCAGCAAAATAGCCCGCGTGGTAGATTGTTTCAGCAAACGCCTGCAGGTACAGGAGCGTATGACTCACCAGATATTGGACGCCATACAGGAAGCCCTCAACCCGCTTGGTGTAGCCGTTGTAATAGAAGCCAAGCACCTGTGCATGATGATGCGCGGCGTACAGAAGCAAAACAGTGTTACTACCACGTCAGCATTCAGCGGCCAATTCCAGGCCAGCGAAACCCGCAGCGAGTTCATGAACCTGATATCGGCCAAGCTGCATTAGGCTTTGCCTATTGAAATCAAGTTATTATATTTGTCATCCAAATAACTGAAAACGATACTTACAGCATCAAACCTGTAGTCTCGGGAAGTAGCGCAGCCCGGTAGCGCACATGGCTGGGGGTCATGTGGTCGCAGGTTCGAATCCTGTCTTCCCGACGAAGAAGCCTCACAGAAATGTGGGGCTTTTTATTTTCTGCAAATTTTTCTGCAATTTAGTGTTCAACATCCACCACCTCTAAAAAGCAATTATATGAGAGCAATCAATCCTTGGATTAACTTCAACGGAAACGCTGAAGAAGCATTCACCTTTTACAGATCAGTTTTTGGCGGGGAATTTGCAAAAATTGTTCGTTTCAAGGACATAGCAAGCCCTGAATTTCCAGTAGCAGAAATTGAAGCAAATAAAATAATGACCATTGCTTTGCCTATAGGAAAACACAATGTTTTAATGGCCAATGATGTTCCAAAGTTTATGGGGCTGGTAAACGAAAACGAAAACAGGTCTAAAATAGTTGTTAGTGCAGAAAGCAGGGAAGAGGCAGACCAAATATTTAACGGTTTATCGGCAGGTGGAGATATTGAAGGATCTATGGGCGACAGTCCCTGGGGTACGTACGCCGGAATGTTTAGAGACAAATATGGTATTGAATGGATCGTGGAATTTGCCCCAAATTACAGCGAACAAATTTAATTGAAGAGACTCGCAATGTTCCAGATGTTCTGAAAGGCATCTGGAACTGCCTAATTAAAACGCCCTAATTTGTGGATATGCCGTCACTCCCTCTATAACTTTACCTCCCCTCACCCACGTACCCATGAGCGCCTGTTACAGCTGTAACCAGATACTGAACAAAAAGACCAGGTCGTTCGAGCATATTATTCCCAATTCTATAGGCGGGGTGTTGAAGTCTGCGCGGTTTATTTGCAAAACATGCAACAGCGCTTATGGGATGACCATCGATGCTGCCCTGGCAAAAAACTTTGAGGATCTCGTTGCATTTATCAATATCGAACGTCATAGATCGAGACCCGTAAAGGATACAAATGCGTCCAATTGGGATCGCTATCAGCTGGAAAACAGCAAAGAGCTGTTCCTGAGGTCGGTCGCGAAGATCGCTGTCAATTACTACCTCATGAAGATCCGTGGCAGTCATCATCTGGATAAAATAATCAGGATCATTAACGGGGTGGAAGCAATTGAAAATCATATCCACTACCACCAATTGACCGAAATCATATGGAATGACAAAGAAGTATCCCATGTCATCATGATAAAAGGGATGGCATCTTCAGGACGACTATATGCGCACGTCATCCTGTTCAATACCTACAGCCTCGTTATCAACTTATGCAACGACTATAACGGTGATGATATCGATCTCTTTTATAGATACGATGTCTTGCGTCAGGAAGAGATCAAGAGCAGAATTGATTAGACCCCTCCCCTCCCTGCTTGCACTCAGTCTTCCGACAGGATGACTCGTGTCTCCTCAAAGCAGCCGGTCTCTTGATCGGAATTTGAAGAACTGAAGAACAGAAACTTTTTTCCCGTTGTTGGTGAAGAACACCAACAACGGGAAAAAACAAAAGTTTTGAGCAGAAATCAGAAATTGACTTTCGTATATTTAAGAGTTAGTGGTAATTGTAAAAACGACACACGAATTTGGATTGACATAAACTTAAAAATATGAGAAAAGTAATTGCAGCAATCAATATGACACTTGACGGGTTTTGCGACCATACAGCAGGTATTCCAGATGAAGAAATACATCAACATTATACAGAACTATTAAATGAGGGAGATGCAATTCTATACGGTAGAATAACATATCAACTTATGGAATATTGGCAACCTCTGGTGAAAAATCCTTCTGGTGAAAAAACAATGGACGACTTTGCTATGGCGATAGATAAAATTCCAAAAATAGTTTTTTCTCACACATTGAAAAATGTAGAATGGGAAAGTGCAAGGTTAGCAAACCGGGCCATTGACGAAGAAGTTTTAGAACTCAAGCAACAACCAGGTAGAGACATTTTAGTTGGCAGTCGGAGTTTAATTACACAGCTAATGAAACTTAATTTGATTGATGAATACCAACTTTGTGTTCACCCTGTTGTTGTAGGAAGCGGTTTGCCGTTATTTGAAAATATAAACAACAGAACTATTCTTAAACTCATAAAAACTAAAACCTTTAGTGGTGGTGCAGTAATGCTTTACTATGAGCCGACAAACGAAAAAACAACGAATCCCTCTGGCGCGCATTCTTCCGCAGGATGACTCGTGTCTCCCCAAAGCAGCCGGTCTCGTAAAAGGGATATAACTGACAAGGAATCGTCTTGCTAATTGCTCAAGACCATTTGCGGAAATATCTGTGTAATCATGAATAAGGCTTCTATTGATAAAGGTTATATAAATGAACAGGTTAAATTAAATAAAAATATCACAAGCGGAACTTATATTATCAGCATGAAAACAAATAATGTGGGTTTGCTCACCAAAAAAGAATTATGTATTGTCTTAAGTAGATGATAAATCATATTATATAAGGGGGAGTTATTGAATTGCCATAACGCCCCTTATATTTTTCCCCAAAAAATAAACAAAGCACTGCCACCGCAGTACTTTGTTTATATGATATAAGATGAACTGGGATGGCTAAAGTTCTATCACAGCGTTATAAGGATGAATATTTCACGAGGTATTTTTTAAAAAAAGGGCCTGATATGATCAGGCCCCTAATTAAACAACCAACGAAAAAACAAAAATAAATTAATGTTTGTTGCCTTGCCCGTCTGAAGTATAAGCACCAATATCATTGTTATAAACTGGGTTGCCTTTTCCGATAGCAGGCGACCCTGGTTTTAAATGAAAATCATAACCAAAAGTAACATCCGAAGGGTTTGTAGGAACCCTAAAGGTAGGATTTGGAGGCGTTGCATAAGCTACAAACATAGGGTCGTTAGCTCCCGTATGCACCAAGTCAATTACGTCTGAAGACTGTGGGACCCCAGCATCACCAGCAGGGTAAAAATTTGCCCTTAAAGAATCTACCGTAGCATAGAAATAATTATTGCCATACTTAGTATTGGCGACATCTGCCGTCGTTGTAACATCCAAACTCCAGTAGTTATTTATAAGTAGGTTATTATATACATTGGCCTTAGAGAAGGCATCTACCAAAACACCTCTGCCAGGTTCCCCTGCTCCTCTACGGAAACCATTATCCACGCAAGTGTTATTGTAAACATTTACACTTGTTTGTGGGTTTGCAATGGTTGCACTGGTAAATACTTTAATAGCACTCCCGGCTCCACCCCATACTACATTATAAGCCACATCACCTTTTACGCCCGAGTGGAAGTCAATAGCATCGCCATCGTTAAGGCCATTATCCATAAGAGTATTGCGAAGTATTTTAACTGTTGCGGTTGAATACACGCCAATGGCATTGTCCTGGCCACCAATAAGCCAACAGTCTTCAACATCCACAACAATAGGTGCACTAGTTCCTATCGTCTGTCGGGTGCTGCCTGTCGCGTCTAATCCTCCGGTCCAAAAAATCTTTGTCCATTTAAAAGTTATGGCTTTTGCGCTGTCTGCCTGAAATCCACCCCATTGTCCCGGGGCCTGCGCAACAGTAGAAGTAAACGTGATTGGGTTAGCTTGGGTGCCTATACATTGGATAACTCCCTGAATATAGAAAGTATAATTGCCTGTTACTTTAATGGTAGCTCCGGGCTGTACGGTCAGCGTATCGGTTGGCAAAACCGTCAGGTCTCCGTTCATGGTGTAGGTGGAATCTGCCAAAAGAACACCTTTCACATTACCTTTATTGAGTGTGGTACCGGTAATAGCTTCTGCAGGTAGCACGTTTCCTGTTTTAGCTGTATTGCTGCTCTTGGTACAAGAGGAGAACATAAAAGCGGCAATTGCACTAAATGCTGCGGCTTTGGTAAATTTTAATAAATGTTTGCTTGTCATTTTTTTATGTTTTATTGTTAGATGAAGTAATTAAAGAGAATAACGGATACCAATACTATATGTGGCCATGTATATGTCTTGTTGTGCCAATATTCTGTTCTGAACATATAGTTGAGAGGGTGTGTTTAACAGGTTATTGAATTTGCCAAAAACAGTAAAATGTTTACGAAGATCTTTCTCCATCGAAAAAGCCAAAGTGTTCATCGGCTTTTGATAATAATCTGATTGGTAATAAACTGATGCAGAAGCTAATGTCTTACCCAGATATTGATAGGAAATCTGAGCAAAAATTCCCTTTTTTACATTTTTATACAATAGGGATATATTGGCAATATGATCCGTTTGTCCTTGTAGCGGACGTGTTTCAAAAATTGACACTCCTTGGTAGCTTAGTGTGGGAGCGGTAACTCTTGAATGCGTGTAAGTATAATTTCCGGTAACACCAAAGTCTCCCCAATATTTGGTAAAGGCTACTTCTGCTCCGTAATTTTGTGCAGTACCGGCATTTATCAGGGTTTGTACGGGTAGCCCTGATCCTATTCCCAGCTGGGTTTCAATGGGGTTGTTAATGCGTTTGTAAAAAACGCCAAGAAAAATATTTTGCTCACCTTTGGGAAATAACTCATAACGAAGATCATAATTATCTGCCACAGAGTGCTGAACAAAAGGATTGCCTTTTGTGATCTGCTCAATCGAATGAGGTCCTGTAGGAACCAAATCATAATAATTAGGCCTGGAAATGGAGCGGAAATAAGAAAAATGAAGGAATTGCTTATCGGAAAACTTATACTTTAAAAAAGCGCTGGGTAAAAAGTCCTGATAGGTCTGGTTACCCGAACTTAGTTGGGTTGCACTTATTGTAAGAATATTCCAATTTGTTATTGTGTTCTCTACACGCGCACCCCCGCCTAATTCCCATCGTGCTGTTTTTAACCGGGCCATTAAATATTCGGCAAAAACTGTTTCCTCCGCATGATAATTATTTGGATTAAACAGGCCAGTACCAGTAGAATTATATGCGGTATCTTTTGCGTTATAAATATTTGTCCAAACAGGTTTAATTCCAGTTATCGGGTCAGCAATTGGTTGAAGTGTATAATCATCTTCGTTGTTATCCCTTTTTTGGCTGCGGTACAAGCCGCCGGCTTTCAATTGTAAGTCATTTCCATTCCATTTTTTATGATAATCCAGATTAACGAGTCCGGTATAACTTTTATCCGTATTCTTTTGCCAGGAATGTGTAACCTGGTCAAAAAAAGTAGCCGTTGGCGTAAAATCAGGCAAAATTCTAAAATCGGTCTCCACATTGGCAAGATCTGGCAATCTTCTTCCCGCCTCAGACACCACACCTGCCCAGTCAAGTGTCAGATCGGAAGTCAATAAATGTTTCCCCGACACTTTTAAGTTCTCTACATATTGATGTTGGGTAGCCGACGCATTGTTCAGAAAAATTTGCCCGGTACCTGGCCCTACCCGGCCTGTTCCGATCAGGGTCGTATCATTACTTAACCTTGACTGGGCCAGATAGCTATAAATAAAAAAATTATCTACGTTTATCTTATTTTTTTCATTAAATACATAATCAACGTGAGCCACTAATCCGTTATTTAACTGTTGCGTATATCCTTTGTAATTGGAAACTGTAGTAGCTTCTAACGAGTCGTTGTGCGAACCTCCAGGCGTAACGGAGTATCGCGAGCTGATATTCCCATAGTATTGGTTTTGTACATTATCGGCTAAAACAACGCCAATTTTATCATGCATAAACCGTTTGGTAAAGGAAAAGCCTAACGTTCCTGTAGGTGGCGCCTGCCTGGGTTTAAAATCCAGGTTAGATTTGGAAAAATCTGAAGCTTGTGACTCATAACCAGGTGCATTGCGCTGAACAGGGCTCAGTTTTTGAATATCCGATTTACTGAAATCAATATATTTTTCATCAAGGAATAATTGGCTATAACCGATGCTTGTGGTTACTTTAAAAGAGGTAACTGTTGGTGCATCTTTTACTACCATATTCACTGTTCCTCCAATAGCATCGCCTTCCATGTCAGGCAGTAGCGATTTACTGATCTCAATACTGCTTAAAATATCTGAAGGAATAATATCCAATTGCACAAACCGGTTTTTATTGTCTGGGCTTGCAATTTTAATTCCGTTTAGGAGTGTATTATTGTATCGGGGTTCCATGCCGCGAATGATAGCATAAGCTTCATCTCCTCCGCTGGAGTGTTGTAATGTAACACCACTCATTCGTTGCAATACATTAGATGCAGTAATATCTGGAGAACGCTGCATCGCTATTGACGAAATAACATTAATAATGTTGGCAGCATTGCTTTCCCTATCCCGGGATCCAGATTCCTGTTCTCTATCTGTTTGACCCTTTATAACAACTTCTTTTAGTTCTTTTGTATCTTGATTAAGGCCTATGTACAATTTTGCGGTCTCTCCATCCTTAAGTATAATATGCTTTGCAATAATTGTGTATCCGGCATAAAGAAAATGGAGTTCATATTCACCTGCTGATAATCCGGAAATTTCAAAATTTCCCTTATCATCTGCTGATCGGGATTGCTGGGTTTTATCAGTTTTATCAATTGTTATAACTGCCCCCAATCCATCTTTTGTAACGGCATCAAAAACATTTCCTTTAATAGAAGTTGTTTGTGCTATAGTGTTATTGGAAAAAATAATTAATAGTAGTATTAATTGTAATAGCGTCTTCAAGTGCTGAATTTAATACAAACGTACTCGTACAATATGTCTAAATCGCTACCGGAACGTTACCGAACAGTTACAACAATTTGAATAAATTTTGAATTTATATTTTTAGACTATTGTGGGTCAGTTTACCTGGTTTGGGTTTTATTTTGATGGTTATCTCCCTGAAACCTTCTCAAAAACCCTTTCTAAAGCTAATAAGTGTTTGAAAACGAGACACTTGGACTAGTTAGTAAAAAGGGGTTTACCCCTGCGTGTGCGAGCGTCTTCCCACGTTGGGGAAATTCTCTCTGGCGCGCTGCCTTCCGCAGGACAACTCGTGTCTCCCCAAAGCAGCCGGTCTCCCGACCGGAAATTGAAGAACAGAAGCCGAACATATTAACAGCAGCAAATAGTTTTATTAGAAGTTTGTTCAAAGCATATTCAGCAAGATATCCTTTCTTCAACCACTACATCATATTCACTTTCACTAAACAATAGTCTCATTTAGATAAATCGTTTGCTTAGTTCTAGAATACCTATTGCCGTCATTGCTATCCACCTACTGCTGCCATAAACCCTGCGCTATTCGGATAATCTTTGTAGCTGATGATTTTGCCGTTTTTAAAGAAAATAATGCACACTGAAGAATTTATAGAAAATAATTCCTGCGAGGCAATGTTCTTACCCTCTATGGTAAATGCAACTATAAGCATATTATCATCTTTGCCTTCATAGATGGTTGTGTTCACTCGGTCTATCTGTATCTTCTGGCGCATCGGATTGCTCTTGCCATACACCTGCTGTATCGCTGCCAGCCCTGCTAAACGACTATTCGGGTCGCTTCTGAACGGTTGCTCAAATACAGCTTCTTCGTCAAACTGGTCAATGAATCTCTGGTTGTCTCCAGATTGCAGTGCATCAGCTAGTATATCTACTATTTCCAATGGTGTTTTGTCTGTCATATCATTTCCTATTTTTGGTAGTAGCAAAAGTAAGTTGCATACTATACCGCCATCAGTTTTGTACCATACATGATACCAATGGAGCAGCACAACAAAAAAGATATTAACAGCAAAATAAAGTTTGTGCAGGATACGCTTTACGTTATAGGCGGCAAATGGAAGTTGCCTATTCTCATTGCCATTCATCACGGCAATGCCAGGTTCACCGATATAAAAAAAGTCGTTCCTGGCATATCCGGCAGTACATTATCGCGAGAGTTGAAACAACTCGAAGAAAACCATCTGATCGCAAAAACGGTGTATTCCTCAAAAGAGTGTTACTACCAGTTTGCTCACTACGGTATGTCCTTGTCTCCAGTTATACGGTCACTGACTGAATGGGGCGAACAGCACAGGAAAAAGCTGATGAATATATAAAGGCATACAGAAAAAAGGTTCTCGCTCTGGCGCATTTTCCGCAGAATTCTTTACATCTGGCACTTCAAATTCATTTTCACTAAACAAAAGTCCGATTAGGATAAACCGCTTTGTTAGTCCCTGAATACTTTTGCTAAAACTATTTATATGAAAGCGATCGTTTTAAATGAAGCAGGGGGAATAGACAACCTGACCTACCAGGATATTGAAAAGCCGATATTAAAAAGTGGTGAAATTTTAGTGAAAGTAAAAGACATCGGCATGAACCCCATGGATGTCCACATCCGTAGTAATGAACAGATCCTTACCATGTTCATGGGCAGCGATAGACCGGTTATACTTGGCTGGGACATTTCAGGAGACGTAGTTGAAAAAGCGGATGATGTAACTGATTTTAAAATTGGCGATGCTGTTTTTGGAGCAACAATGGGCAAAGGGTACGCCGAGTATGTGGCCACTAAAACGGACAGATTTGTTCGTAAGCCCGCTAATATCACTTACCAGGAGGCAGCAGCGCTCCCGGTGGTAGGCATTACGGCCTGGGAGGCATTGGTAGTACTAGGTAAAGTGAAAAAGGGAGATAAGGTATTGATCCATGCAGGTTCCGGCGGCGTAGGGCATATTGCCATCCAGCTTGCCAAGCATTTGGGTGCCAAGGTAATAGCTACCTCATCGGCTAAAAACCGGGATTTTATATTATCCTTAGGTGCTGATCAGCACATCGATTATACAACCGAAAATTTTTACGAAGTACTATCAGATATCGACTTTGTGCTCGATCCGCTCGGTGGCGAAACTCGCATACAGTCTGTTGATGTTGTCAAGAAGGGCGGGATCATCGTATCTATCGTCCCTTTAAACTTTGAAGAAGCTCAAAAAAAGGCGCAAGAAAAAGGCATAAATTTGATCATACTCCGTGGGCAGGGCAATAAAGAGGAAATGGAGTCTTTGGCAGGGCTTTTAAGCAAAGGCATAATTAAACCCCACGTTACAGCTGTTTATCCGTTCGCTCAAATGAAAGAGGCCCATCTGGCTATAGAAAGCAAACGTACAGTAGGGAAAATAGTCGTTGAACTATAATATAATTTGAGTCCACCCATGCAGCAGCCACTTCGATTTAAAACCATTAGTGAATTTCACCAGTTCAGAAACCAAGCCCCACCACTGCATCCGTTGCTCAGTATTATTGATGTCTCGGGTACTAAGCAATTAAACGACGATGAACCCAGGAGCTTGGTTTTTGATTTCTATGGCATCTCACTAAAAACTGTATCAAGTGGCCGGATGAAGTACGGCCAACAGCCTTTCGACTTTGATAGCGGCACCCTAGCCTTTTCATCGCCCGGTCAGGTCATGAGCGTTGAAGTAGAGGAAGGAAAATCATGGGAGCAGTCGGGATGGATATTACTTGTTCATCCCAACTTTCTCTGGAACACGCCGCTGGCTAAAAAGATAAAACAGTATGAGTTCTTCAACTATGCGGTTAACGAAGCTTTATTCGTTTCAGAAAACGAAAAAGAGATCCTCACAGGCATTATTCAGAATATAAAACAGGAAAGCCAAAGGTCTATAGATAAATTTACCCAGGAGATTATTGCTGCTCATTTGGATACATTACTGGCGTATAGCGACCGCTTCTATCAGCGTCAGTTTATAACCAGGAAACGCACAAACCACCAGGTACTTAATAAGCTGAACGACTTGTTAAATGCCCGCTTCAATGATGACGAAGCAATGAGGAAAGAGGGGCTACCAACGGTTGCCTTTGTTGCTGGTCAGCTAAACGTTTCTTCACACTACTTGTCTGGGTTGTTACGTTCACTCACCGGGTTAAACACACAGCAGCACATTCATATGAAGCTGATCGAGAAAGCCAAAGAACTTCTTTCCACCACTTCTATGACCGTTAGTGAAATTGCCTACGCTTTGGGTTTTGAACAAATTCAATCATTCAGTAAGTTGTTCAAAACCAAAACAAATCTTTCCCCTTTGGAGTTTAGGCAGTCATTTAATTGACCTCATGGTAAAAGAGATTTACTGCAAGAACTTGTCCTTAATGGCTCAAGGCTATTTGTGGCAATATCCGTGTGATCACGTCCTCCTGCATTAATTTAGGTTCGGTCACCGGAATCAAGTGACCGGAATTTTCGAACCAGAAAATTCCCTTTTTAGGTGCTTTCAACTGCTTGTAATATTTTTCTGATAGTAAGCAGTTGGTCTGATGGTCTTTCCGACCTACAAAAAAATAAACCGGGCAATTAACTTTGGGTAAAGAAACCGTTAGGTTAATATAGTTAGCTTCTTTAAAAAGCGCAGTCATTTCAGAGTTTTCTGTGAAGTACTTTTTAAATTCCGTAGTATCTTCTATAGTCTCGCCATTGAAAATGGACAGCCATTTCCGGTCGTAGTAATTTTGCAATCCATTCTCAAATGGAATTTTCACTTTCCTTAGTTCATTGATCGCTTGTATATTTTTTTGTTGCGCAGCCTTCTGCTTCAATTCGCGTAACGATATGCGCTCACTTTCCCACTGATTGACTGCAGGGCTTACGGCCATATAAGCATAAAGCTGGTCGGGATGTTTATCAGCCATATAGAAACCCAGTACTGTACCCCACGACCAGCCCATAACAAACAGTTTTTTTTGGTGAAACTGTTTTAGCAACGCTGTAACCAACTCGTGTGTATCATTTTCATACAGTTTCACCGTTAGTTTTACTAGTGATGGATTAAGCTTTAGTGTTTGTCCGCAGTTTCTCTGGTCCCAGGCAACCACTACAAAGTGCTTCTTTAACTCATCCAGGTACGCTTTGTTTTCATCGTATATACCCTCTGATCCCGGCCCGCCGGTTATAAAAAGAAATAGTGGTTTTGATCGGTCTTCACCCTGTATCGTAACCACCTGTTTAATACCACCTGCTTCAAGAGCTTCAGTAGTATCTATTTTAATCTGGGCAAAACAATAACTATTACAGAAGGATACTGCCAAATAAAGAAATAAAGCTACTATGCGTACCACATAAATGTTTTTATAAAAATAGCTTTTATATCACTCTATCCACCTAAACATCCCCTCCAACCACTGAAACCTCCGCAATAATAAAAGTTTAGTGAATCCACTATCACCTCTTCTTATCACGCTATATTAACAAACAAAGTTAATTACGGAACGTTTGTTCCGGTTAGGATATACCTTTGCGGAACGATTATTCCAAAATTAGAAAAATAATCATTCACTACAATGAAAAAGTTAGAAAATAAAGTAGCGGTAGTAACAGGTGCATCAAAAGGTATAGGTGCAGGTATTGCTAAACACCTGGCTGCAGCCGGTGCCAGCGTAGTAGTAAATTACGCATCAGCAAAAGACGGGGCAGACAAAATAGTTGCCGAAATAACTGCCGGTGGCGGCAAGGCAATAGCCGTGCAGGGCAATGTAAGCAGCGAAGCAGATGTTGCCCGCTTATTTGAAGAAGCCCAAAAGGCTTATGGCCCCGTAGATATACTGGTAAATAACGCCGGTGTTTATAAATTTGGCGCCATTGAAGAGATCAGCGCAGCAGATTTCCACACCCAATTTGACACCAATGTACTTGGCTTACTCCTTGCCACTCAAGGTGCAGTAAAGAACTTTAATGCAAATGGTGGCAGCATCATCAACATTGGCTCTGCTGTTACCAATATTGCTCCTCCAGCAAGTTCTATATACACTGCTACCAAGGGCGCCGTTGATGCCATAACCCATGTTTTAGCGAAAGAACTGGGCGGTAAAAATATACGGGTGAACTCTATTAACCCCGGCATGGTGGAAACAGAGGGGGCACATACAGCCGGGTTTATAGGTAGCGATATGGAAAAAGAACTTGCGCGCACCACACCACTCGGCCGTACTGGCCAACCAGATGATATTGCTGCTGTAGCAGTATTCCTGGCTTCTGATGATTCGCGCTGGCTCACCGGCGAAATTCTACTGGCCAGCGGTGGCTTGAGGTAGTAAGCCACCCTGCAATAAATAATATAAAATGGATAGCTTTGCGCCGACACGCAAGGCTATTCCCGGTTATGGCGAGAACGAAAGATTTTGATGAGAACGAAGTGCTGACCAAGGCCATACAGGTTTTCTGGCTTAAGGGGTACAACGGTACTTCTATGCAAGACCTTGTGGATAGCCTGGGTATCAGCCGCTCTAGCCTGTACGATACTTACACCGATAAGCATACACTGTTTATGAAGGCGCTTGAAAGCTACCAAAACTCCGGGGCTGCCAGGATACAGGATATCATTGACAATTCAGGGTCGGCAAAAGAAACTGTTAAAAGGCTGCTTGAACTTGCTACAACCGAATTACTGGACGATAAGGAACAAAAAGGCTGCTTTATGGTGAACGCCGAGGTAGAAGTAGCATCACACGATGCAGCGGTAAATAGCCTGGTGTGCAAGAACGACCAGCAAATGGAAGAAGCCTTTTACCAGGTGATACAAAAAGGCAAGGACAGCGGAGAAATAAAAAACCAGCAGGATGCCCGTGCGCTGGCCAGGTTCATCTTTAATAGCGTAAAAGGCATGCGTGTCACCGCAAAATCAATTACTGACAAGGCCGTTTTTGACGATATTATTACGCTTACTATATCTATACTTGGTTAAGGAGGTAAGGTCAACTCGGCCTTCACAGATCAAAATTCCCACCGCCTCCAAAACATTTCGTTACATCAAACTAGCAATTCGTATCACCAAAGCGGATGTTGATTACAATGCAAGTATACATGCTATTGTGAACACCTACCTTTGTAATATCAATCACCGTAAAATCATTGAATGAAGGAGAGAATGTATAAAATTGAAAATGGATAATAAAAATTAGCAATAAAGGCCAGCCCCTAACCCCCTTGTCTATAACGAAGAAAAGTTCGTGTAGAAAACCTGAAAAATTAGATAGAAGTATTGGATAAAACAGATTAAAATAATATAGTGCCTGGTGTTCTGCATGTGCTTTCTGGTTAGTGATAACCATGAAACAGACACCCAAAGAATTATACTAAAGTAGATTTGTGTGTAAACTGGTATCCGTCTCAATAATCTTGAGTCGGATATTTTATTTACATAAAAAATGATATATCATTGCACAACGAACTATTAATTATATATATATTTGAAGCTATATTTTCCTTATATCGTATTAGCAGTAACCTTTTTAATGTTACCTGCATTTTCATATGCACAATACAGCCAGTACAATCTTAATATAAATAACGGTTTACCCTCAAACCATGTGTACTATGTATTGAAAGATAAAGAAGGTTATCTATGGATATCTACCGACAAAGGGGTTGTCAAGTATAATGGTTACGATTTTAAACTCTTCGATCAGTCGGTTGGCATGGCCAATGACGATATTTGGCATCTGTATGAAGACAAAAAACAAAGAATATGGTTATCAAATATTTCAAATGAATTTGGATATATAAAAAATGACCAATATCACAAAACGGTAATAATATCCGATGATCAGCCATTGTATCCGATTTATATCACTGAAAATGAAAATGGAATTGTTTTTTTAAATCATAGTGTGCGTCATTCTTTCTGCCAGGAAAAGAATGATACCATAACTTGCCTGCCAATGGATATTCCAGTTACTAGTGCATATTTGCAAAAGGGTGGTGCACTTATTATAATAAAGGATACCAATTGCTTCAGAGTAACTATTGGTAGTAATGGTATTTCCTATAAGCAAGATTATTATCATCCTAAAGGATTATTCTACTATTTATACGGTAACTACTTTGTGCCTCTTCCTTATAAGGCAGATAAAGATCACATGTTAAGGGTTATAGATAAGAATAATGGTCATCAATGGGCTACGCCTATGGAGCACGATGAGAATATTTACATGGCTAATGAATATAACGCAACATGTTACCTTACCGGGAATAAAGGGGTTTACGAGTTACGTAGTAATACAGGAATTAAGAAAATATTGTCTCTGAAAGATATGCGAAACCATAAGTTCAAAGAGAACGATATACTTACAGTGAGTGAAGACGATTTTTGGAAGCAATGCATAGCAACAAACTCCAGCGGACTTTTTATTAATTTTCAGAATAGTAGATTTCAATCAGTAAAGGATGAGCATAGAATTGGTTACATATACGTAGGTAATGCAAATGACTCCAGTCATTATTGGTGGAATAAATCCAAAAGAATGCTTATGCGATACGACAAAAATGAAGTCGCTCACGTAGAGAAGCATCCTGACATACTCGATATAACGAAGATCGTTCCCATATCAGGTAATAGGTCTATCGTACTCACAGAAAGTAATATTTACACAATAAAGAAGGATAAACTGACGGATTTTTTTGCTGGCATTGATATTATGACGTTAATTTATGATTTCCCAAATAATCCTAAACAAAATAAGGAACTTAGTATATCAGGCTATACCCGGACCTTTACAGATTGTGTTGAGGGAGAATCTAATGAATTATTTCTTTTACGGGTGGGTGGGGGATGTATTACCTTTAATCGCTCAAAAGATTCTTTATCTGTAATTTTTTTTGATAAGAACAGGTACAAACATCTTGTTTACGATAAAATTCGGAAAGTATATTGGACATGTAACACAGATCTTATTTCCATCTTTGGTAAGGGTTTTAAATATGAAATTAATAAGCGTGTATTATCACAACTTGGTATCCGGAAAGTAGAAAATATATTAGTCGACAATAAGTATGGGAACATATTTCTGAAATGTGACGACCGATTACTATTATGGGACATACAAAAAAGAAGCTATAAAGAACTTTATAAAAACTATAACCTAAAAGGATCCATTGAGCTGATAAATAATAATCGGTTAATCGTAGCCGGTAAGTTCGGGGTCTTGTTTAGCACCGTACATGGATTAAACGACATGGGTGCTCCGGTACTTTATCAAAATATAAAAAATACCAGCTACAACTATGTTAGTGACTTAGAGGTTTCTAATACAGGCCAAATTATATTGAATACGAATAATGGCCTCTTGTCGGTAACAATGCCAGCAGACAGCCTTAATCGTAATATTGGTCCGTATTTAATTCCGCCTAAATTCATGATACATTATCATGACAGCATTTATACAGCGCCAAACAGCCTTATAACCATTGCGCCTGCTGATCCGGTATTGCAGCCAGATATTATCAATCCTTATGGTAATGGTACTTTACATTATAGCTACAAGATAAATGAAACGGATATCCCCTGGCGCAACTTAAGTGAAGATAAAATATATCTTCAGGGACTAATACCAGGTCGTCATTATACACTATCCATAGTGGCGTATGATGATGTTTGGAAAAGTAGTCCCGTAAATTTCACCATCCAAATCAGGCCTCACTGGTGGCAAACAAGCAGTGGGAAAAAAATCTTGTGGGTAACAGGCATTTTATTTGTTGCATTGCTTATTGTTATTATTATACAGGTTACAAAAGGCATTGTTACCCGCAACAGTGCAAAAAAAAATATGCAACTTGAGCTAAGCAATTTAAATCTTGAGCTGGAATTAAAATCTATTTATGGACAGATCAATCCCCATTTCATTTTTAATACATTAAATACTGCCTTGTATTTTATTAAGAAAAAGAAGTTTGAGGAGGCGTTTACACATGTATCTGCATTTTCTAATCTGCTTCGCTCTTACATTAAATCTTCCAGAAATAAGTTCATCAGCCTTGCAGAAGAAATTGAAAATATTCAGCACTATATTTTATTGCAACAAGCTCGATTTGAAGAAAAGTTTGTTTATCATATTTCAGTAGATGAAGAGATACAAACACAATCTACACAAATCCCCAGCCTTTTATTTCAGCCTATTATAGAAAATGCTATTAACCATGGTCTGTTGCATAAAGAGGAAGAATTAGGTCATCTTGAAATTTCTTTCAAAAAGGATAATCAGGAGAACATATTGATCTGCAGTATTGAAGACGATGGCATTGGTCGCGAAAAAGCAATGGAATATCGTGCGCAAAGCAGCTTTAAGACAACATCATATGGAAGCGAGCTCATTAAAGAGCTGATAAATACATTCAATAAGACAGGGCATGTCAACATAGAAATTCAATATATAGATAAGGTTTTACCACAAACAGGAACAATTGTAATTATTACCATCACATATCTGGATAAAACGTTTTGAGCGACATTGTTCAGCAGAATTGAAATGGTTGCCTGCGCTACTGGATAATTATAGTAATTTTACGGGAATAAGGATACTTTTTCAATATAATATATGTATTGATAATATCCTTATTCGGTTTAATCTGCAAAAATTATTAAATGAAATCCGGATACAGCTGCATTATTGTGGACGATGAACCCAAAGCAATAGCATTACTTGCAGAAAGTATAACGGATATATATGATAACTTGAAGATTGTAGAAACCTGCAGTAACTGGAAATTAGCTTTGGAAGCACTCAGGAAAACAGAGGTGGATATTGTTTTTCTTGACATTTCAATGCCCCAGAAAACGGGTATGGACTTGTTGGATATTCTACCCGACCTTAAAGCAGAAATTATATTTGTAACCGCCTACAGCGATCATGCAATTGATGCTTTTAAGTATAATACATCGGGATATATTCTTAAACCGGTTAATGATAAATTGCTGGTACAAGCAATAGATAAAGCGTTGGAGAGAAGGCAGGCCAAACGTATAGCAGAGCAAAAACCAATAATAGGTATAAGTGTCAGTGATAAAATTGCCATACCTAATAATAACGGGCTGGATTATTTCAATTTAACTGATATTATGTTTTTTGAAGCCATTGCTCGTAATACCAAAGTAGTTGCTCAAAAAAATAAATTATTAAGTTCTTATAGTATTGGTAAGTTTAAAGAAATGCTGCAATTGCAAACTTCTTTTTACCAGGTTCATAGGTCCTTCATTATTAACCTTGCCTATATAAAAAGATATGAACGGCAGGGAATTATCATTATGACTGATGGTAGTGAAATACCACTATCTAAAAATTTGCGGAATGATTTCCTTAAACTTTATCATAATCCCAGCTCAACCGACATTTAATATTATCTGCTTTCCATAGCCATCCTACGCCTATATGCTGCCGGTGTCTCTCCAACTTTCATTTTGAAAAGTCTGTTAAATGCAGCCTCAGATTGATAACCCACGCGCTCAGCTATTTCGCTGATGTTCTCTTTGTTTTCCAACAAAAATTCTTTTGCTTTTAACATGCGCCAATCGGTGAGGTAGGCCATGGGTGTTTCTCCTAGTAATCTTTTGAATTCTTTACAATACAACGATCGTGACATGCCCGCCGTAGATGCCAGTTGTTCCAATGTCCAGTCTTTTTCAGGCGCAGCATGCATAGCGTTTAAAGATGCGCTAATTCTGGAGTCTTTAAATGCCCGCAGAAAACCCTGTTCCACATCTGTCTGCTCAATGTAGGCGCGTACTATTAGTATAAACACAACCTCTGCAAGCCGCCCTAAAATCAGGTCACTGGCAGCCTTGCGCGTGCTCAGCTCGTCATTCATAAACGCTGCTGCTTGCTGCAGCCATAACTTGATCTCATCTTGATGATTGTTGATATTAATGACCTTGGGTAGCGATTGCACAAAGGGATGTTGTATAGATGACGTGAATTCAAAATGGCCACCTATCAGCAAGGTCTCCTCGTCATTGCCCTGAAACATAGGTTTCCCGGCCTGTAGCGCCTTTACAAATTGGGCAGACGGCACACTTGTATTTTTCGGGTGGCCTAGAATGCGGTGTGCAGCGCCATGCGGCACCAGTACAAAATCACCTACTTCCATTTTTATCATCTCTTCACCCGCAATACTTAAATAGCAGGAACCCTTCAACAAACGCCAGAATTGCGAATACTGGTCTTGTGCTATAGATATACCCCAGGGTGCAGTAAAAGGTACCTTCTGGTAAACAACCCCTTTTAGTTTCAAGCTATCTAAAACTTCACTCAATGCATCCATACAAAAAATAAATACGATTGAGCAAATTTAATGGACTTATTGCTACTAGTCATATTTATGGTAGGTATAATTTTGTGTTATAAAAAGGGAATTATTTAAACACAAAAAACAAATAATGATGACAACGCAACAAGTAGCTGACCGGTATTACGAGATGGCCCAACAAAACAAATGGATGGAAATACAGGACGAACTGTACAGCCAGGATATTGTGAATAAAGAGCCCGAGCATGCCATAGCCATGGGCATACCTACACTTACCAAAGGGTTGAATGCTGTAAAAGCAAAAGGTGAAGCCCGTCGTGCAATGATGGAGGCGCTACATAGCCAGGAGTGCAGCGCACCCGTGATCGGGGGTAAATATTTCAGCATGTCTATGAGCAGGGAAGTTACCTTTAAAGGCAAACCCCGCATGAGGTTGGAAGAAATAGCTGTGTTTGAAGTACAAGATGATAAGATAATTTCTGAGCAATTCTTTTATTAATACGCAGCACATTCAAATTAAGGGAATCTTTCTACCACCCACTTACACCTTCGCGAAGGTGTCATGTTACACGTTAACACTGTTGCGCCCTCGAATATTTCGAGGACGCAGCAGTGTGGTGTTTGCAACGCAAGTAAATTCCTCACCCACTTTTTCTGCTGGCGCCAATACGCTGGCGATGTTGCTTGCCCCAGTCTATAAGTTCACGTGTTACTTTATGTAGCGATCGGCTATAAGGTGTTAGCCCATAAGTAACGGTTGCCGGCGTAGTTGAATAGATACGTTCCACAAATTCATTGAGCTCCAGATCCTTCAATTCTTTAGACAGCATCTTTGGTGTAATGTCCCCAAGTGAACGCTGGATGTCCTTAAAACGCAACGGCCCTCCAGAGAGCGCAAATATGAGCGGCAGCTTCCACTTACCATTCAAAACGTACAACGTATCCCTAATGGCCGCTACACCCGAAGGACACGTTTCTTTAGAGCAATCAGGCAGCACTTCCTCATCAATTTCAGTATCTATATTCATACAGCACAAAGGTAGGCAGTATCCTCCACGATACCGGTATCCTGTAGTATAGTAGCGTCATTCAGACCGTTAACACCGATAAGTTTGTTGCCCCTTACAAACATTAAAGGGCGACAACATGAAAAAGATCCTGCACATTATTTCGAGCCCGAAAGGCGAAAATTCGTTGAGCATTAAACTGGGAAATGCTATTGTTGACAAAATCAAAGAAGCTAATCCTGGTAGTACCCTACATGTCAGGGACCTTACTAAAGAGCCATTTCCTCATTTGGAAGAAGCCACACTCACTGCTTTTTATACCCCGGCAGACAACCACACCCCCGAGAACAAAGAAGCTGTAAAACATTCAAACCAGGCCATTGCAGAAATTATGGATGCAGACATTATTGTGATCGGGGCACCGCTTTACAACTTTGGCATACCTTCATCACTCAAGGCCTGGGTCGACCATATTGCGCGTGCCAACGTTACGTTCAAGTACAGCGAGGCTGGTGCAGAAGGCTTGATTAAAGACAAGATAGTTTATGTTGCCATAGCATCTGGCGCTATTTATTCAAATGGCCCTATGCAACCGTACGACTTTGTTGCGCCTTACTTAAAAAGTTTATTAGGTTTCTTAGGAATGACCGACCTGAAGGTTTTCCGTGCAGAAGGTACCGCCTATCCCGGCCAGGCAGAAGCGGCTTTACAAAAAGGCATTGATAGTATAGTGCTATAATATCGTGTTATACTTTCGTAACGCAGTTGCATTTGTATAATTATAGCCATTAGCTTTGTGTCATTATTTCAGCCAATAAATCGAAAAAACAGAAACATGAAAAAAGTATCAATTTTAATTGCAGCAGTTGCTTTAACTGTAAGTTCTTATGCGCAAACCTGGACTCTTGACAAAGCGCATGCTAAACTCGGCTTTTCTATAACACACCTTATGATGAGTGATGTAGATGGCATGTTCAAAAATGTAGAAGCCACTATACAATCATCTCAGCCCGATTTCAGTGATGCTGTTATTACAATGACAGCGCAAACCAATTCCGTTTTTACAGACAATGATAAAAGGGACGAACACCTTAAATCAGCCGATTTTTTTGATGCCACTAAATATCCTACAATTACGTTTAAAAGCACATCACTTAAAAAAGACGGGGCAAACAAATATATACTTACAGGCGATCTTACTATGCATGGTATAACAAAAACAGTTACAATGGATCTTTCTTATCGTGGTCCTGCTACCAGCCCTATGACAAAGAAGCCACTTGCCGGTTTTAAAATAACAGGCAAAATCAAACGCAGCGATTTCAAGATCGCAGACAGCGCCCCAAGTGCTATGTTGAGCGATGAGGTTACAATTACGGCCAACGGAGAATTTAACCAGAGTTAATTCTTCAGGATATAAAATAAACAAGAAGGCTGCTATAACGCAGCCTTTCTTATTTAAGTAGTTGAATGATTGCTTAATTCTCATTTCAACTACAAAACTCCTCAATTAGACTACAAGTAACGAACTGTCCCTGGTGACCTTTGTGTTTCATTAATTGAAAGACGGAAATTATGGAACATCAAAATGATAATTCGCGTGTAGGTAAAGTTTGGTTTATTACGGGAACTTCCCGCGGTTTTGGACGCGTTTGGGCCGATGCAGCACTAAAGCGTGGCGACAAAGTGGCCGCTACAGCACGCAAGTTGGAAAGCATTGCCGATCTTAAAGAAAAGTATGGCGCAAACGTGCTGACCCTGGAGCTCGACGTGACCAGGCCCGAACAAGTAAAGGCAGCGGTAGAGCACGCTCACGCTCACTTCGGCAGGCTCGATATCGTGCTTAATAACGCTGGTTATTCACTTGTGGGCACCATCGAAGAAGCTAGTGCCGACGATGTTAGGGCGCTTTACGAGACTAATATTCTCGGTCCACTTGCCGTTATCCAGGCAGCTTTGCCACTATTGCGGAAACAAGGCGGTGGCCACATACTGGGTACATCCAGCGGCCTTGGTCACGTAACGATGCCTGTCATCGGTTATTACTGTTCTTCAAAATGGGCTTTTGAGGCTATTCATGAGAGCCTGGCAATGGAGGTTAAGCCGTTTGGGATTAAGGTAACGATCATAGAACCCGGTGCTTATGCCACAGAGTTCGGTAGCCAGGAGTCTTTGAAATTTGCAGCAGGCATGGACATCTATGCAGACATGAAAACGCGTCTTTTTGATGGTTTAAAAACCATGGAAAGAGGTGATCCCAATGCGACGCCCGATGCCATCTTTAAAATTGTAGATGCTGAATACCCTCCATTGCGGTTTAATCTGGGCAGTCATAACTTGCCGGGGGTGCGTGCCGCATATGCAGAGCGTCTGGCAATCTGGGAAGCATGGGAGGACGTCTCAAACTCAGCGCAGGGCTAATTAAAGTAATCCATTTGTAAAAAATAAATGACAACCGATAATTATCGGTTGTCATTACATTAAATTGTCAAAATGAAAAAGGAAGAGCACATCCCGCATAAATTTGATTCCTTATCCGACGCACATAGGGCCTTTGGGTTACCTAAACCTATGCATCCCTTGATCAGCCTGATCAGTAGTGCAAGTACCCCGGTTGAATTTAGTACACCGCCTCAATCGCATGTGCTCAATTTTTATAAAATATCGTACAAACCAAAACTTAGCGGGAAATTAAAATACGGTCAAGATTACTATGATTTTGACGAGGGTGGCTTGTTGTTTGCTGCTCCTAACCAAATAATCGGCAGCAATGATGAGCGTGATATCACAGAATGTTCCCAATATGCGTTGCTGATCCATCCGGATTTTTTGTTGAATTATCCTTTAGCAAAAAAGATCAAACAGTATGGTTTCTTTTCTTACTCAGCCAATGAAGCATTGCATCTTTCAGAAAATGAAAAAGCAACGATCATTTCCATATTTAAATTCATTGAAGAAGAGTTAAGCAGCAGGATAGACGATTTTAGCCAGGATGTTATTATTTCTCAAATTGAGCTACTGCTGAATTATGCCAATCGTTTTTACAAGCGTCAATTCATTACCCGCAAAGCAGTAAGTAACGATCTGCTGCAAAAGTTGGAGGAGGTACTAGACGAATATTTCAACAACGAAAGATCTTTGAACCATGGAATACCAACCGTTCAATTCCTTTCTGATAATCTAAATATTTCGGCAAGCTATTTGAGTGATATGCTACGCTCACTTACCGGACAAAACGCACAACAGCATATACACAATAGACTAATAGAAAAGGCGAAAGAAAAATTATCTACAACCAGCCTATCTGTAAGCGAAATTGCCTACGAATTGGGCTTTGAGCATCCACAATCGTTTAGCAAGCTATTCAAAACAAAAACCAACCTATCACCATTAGAATTCAGGCGATCTTTTAATTAACCGATATATCCCACAGAAAGCAGTCTCGAGCTGCACACGCCTCTTCGCTTACACGCGAGGCGAGGTTATGCAAGCGCTTCTCCCAACTCCTTCCTTCTCCAACTTGCCGGTGTAGCGCCTGCTTTTGATTTAAACAGCCTGTTAAACGCCGCTTCCCACTGGTAGCCCACTCGCTCGGCTACTTCGCTAACATTCTCTTTATGCTCCAGTAATAACTCTTTTGCTTTTAAAATGCGCCAGTTGGTGAGGTACCCCAAAGGTCACCCAGCAGTCGTTTAAATTCTTTGCAATACAGTGAGCGCGACAGCATGAGGTTGGAAGAAATAGCTGTGTTTGAAGTACAAGATGATAAGATAATTTCTGAGCAATTCTTTTATTAATCAGCTCAATTAAAACGAACCTGTTCATATTATCTTTGAAGGGAGTATCCGCTTGTAGGTTCTTCACTTATTAGATAGGTTGTCTTGTAGAGACTAAATTTCTGCTGTCTGTAATTCTTCAATTATTATCTGCTCGTTATAGCCTAGAGAGCGCATCACCCTGTAGTGCGAAGCTACAGCTGCACCCATTGTAGGTAGCGAATGATAGGTCAAACCTGCTTCAAGGCATTTGCGCCGTACAATTTTACTAATTTCGGGATAATGGATATGGCTGACCCGTGGGAAGAGATGGTGCTCTATCTGGTAATTAAGCCCTCCTACAAACCAGGTAATTGCTTTGCTGCCGGGGGCAAAGTTTGCCGTTGTTCGTATCTGGTGAATGGCCCATTCATTTTCTATTACTTTATCATCAATGCCGCAAAATTCAAACTCTGTCTCTTCTATCACATGCGCCAGTTGGAAAACTATTGCCAATGAAAATCCAAGTGCAACATGCATGCATGCAAAACCTACAGCCCATTTTCCAGGTCCCACTAATGCTATGGGCAGCGCTATATAGAAGACCACATATAAAATCTTGGTCACCCAAAAGATAATATGTTCCCGTATATTCATTTTTTGCAGCGGGGTAGTGTATATCATTCTGCTGCCATACTTAACAAAGTCTGTTACAAAGATCCATAAAATGGAACTCAGCGCATAGGCTATCCAAAGGTAGATATGCTGTATGCGATGCATTGGTTTCCATACCTGGGTGCTGCATTGCCTTATCAAAGGGCTTTTGGCAATGTCATCATCAATGCCATCTACATTGGTATAGGTATGGTGTATGATGTTGTGTTTTTGTTTCCAGATAAATGCATTACTTCCCAATGCATTAAGCGTAAGCCCCATCAGGCTGTTCACCCAACTCTTGGTTGAGTAACTACCATGATTTGCATCGTGCATTATATTGAAACCGATACCAGAAAGCACCAGCCCTAACAAAGAAGAGAGCATTATCCCCAGCCATGCCGGGTAGTGATTAATAAGCAATGTCAGGTACATGCTTACCGCCAGCAGAATAAGAATAACAGATTTAATGTACAATTTCCAGTCACCGGTCTTCTTCAGTCCCTTCCCCAGGAAATAATTATCTACTTCTACTTTTAGCGCCTTATAGAAAAAGGCTTGTTTATTATTATAGACGAGCTTTTTCATGAACGTAAAAATAAAATTGTGTGCAAAGCAACAATTTGTTTCTAATATACACGGCCAATTCTTTGTTAAGAAACATTTTGACTGTTAGCAATTATTTAAGTATAGTAAGCTGATGTTCAAAACAGTATGGTGTTATTTACAACACTTGCTCTGTGTTGGTCCAGTAGTTTTCAACATTTCAAACTGGTTGTCACTCCAAATATAGTATAGTCTGCTAAGATCAAAATAGTCGCGATTCAGGCTACATATTCTGTAGTTTAGGTTAACTCCGGTGTGTAAAATCGAATGACCTTTATGGTATGCAGAACATCAAAGGAAAAGTAGTGGCAATTACAGGGGCTAGCAGTGGTATAGGTCAGGCAACCGCACGTATGCTCGCTGCACTTGGGGCAAAAGTGGTTTTAGGTGCCCGGCGGGAAGACCGTCTGGAGGCATTGGTCCATCAGATTACAAAAGCCGGTGGCGAAGCTGTTTACCAGGTCACCGACATCAAGCAACGAAACGATTTGACTAGATTGGTTAGTTTCGCCTGCACAACATTTGGCAGGCTCGATGTCTTCATCAACAACGCGGGTATCAGCCATCTCTCACGTATCGACGAATTGCAGGTGGACGATTGGGAAGAAATGATAGATGTGAATCTGAAAGGAACTTTATATGGTATTGCGGCAGCTTTACCGGTCTTTAAAGTGCAGGGGTCAGGCCACATTATAAATATCATATCCACCTCTGGCATCAAAATAGTGCCGTTGCAAGGCGTTTATGCGGGTACTAAAAACGCTGTGCGTACTATTTCCGAAGCATTGCGGCAGGAGTCTGGAGGAAAATACCGCATAACTAGTATATCTCCGGGCATGGTGCGTACTGAGTTTGTAGATAATTTAAAGAACCTTGAAATGAAGGACAACATCAAACAAAAAATGGAACAAATGGCTATATCCCCAGATGACATTGCGGGCGCTGTGGCCTACGCAATCAGTCAGCCCCACAATGTGGATGTTGGCGATATAGTGATCCGCCCAACTGTACAGGATTAATCGTAGTTTAGTTAAGTAATGAAAGCAGCTTCAAGTGCACCTATATTTTACAAAAATATTTCTCAGCTGATGCGGGGGATGGGCAAGCCCGCGCCACTGCATCCTTTAGTTGCGCTGGTAAACTATGATATAGATAAGATAAGCCTTGAGCATGCAGGTCAAAGTTTTCTCATCGATTTTTATAAGATCTCCTTTAAAAAGAACTTTAGGGGCCAGGTGAAATATGGCCAGGGATATTATGATTTTGAGGAAGGGGGCTTGGCTTTCTTGGCGCCGAACCAGTTGGTCACCATGTCTGGCGATGAAACAAGTTACGAAGGCTACACACTTTATTTCCATACCGATCTCATTCGGAACTACCAGTTAGGAAGAAACATGCAGCAATATGGTTTTTTCTCCTATGCCGTCAACGAAGCGCTCTTTCTTTCAGACAAGGAGAAAAAGGTAGTAACTGCATTGTTTGAAGGTATAGCTGCTGAACTGGATAATAATATTGATGCTTTCAGTCAGGATGTGCTCGTTTCACAGATTGAATTATTATTGAACCACAGCAACCGTTTTTATAACCGGCAGTTCCTCACGCGCAAAGCCATTCATCAAGATCTGATCAGTCAGATGGATAACTACCTATCGGAACGTTTTGATCATCACTACGCAAGCTTAAGCGGGTTACCTACCGTGCAGGAAGTTTCAGATCATTTAAAAGTATCCTCCAGGTACCTCACCGATATGCTGAAGTCGCTAACAGGCCAAAGTACCCAGCAGCATATTCACAGCCATCTCATAGAGAAGGCAAAGGCCATGTTAAGCGCCAGCCAACTCAGTATTGCCGAGGTCGCATATCAATTGGGCTTTGAGCATCCGCAATCCTTCAACAGGCTTTTTAAGCGCTTCACCAATATGTCACCAAATTCGTTTCGGCAATCGTTCAATTAAGATTCGGATGAACTGCTTGCAAACCCGTAACCAAATGGGTTGAGAATGTTTTCTGAAACTTTCAATAGAAGACGATCCTTCATTTTCAAAAAAGAGCTGCACGGTCACATCCTTCCATTATTAAATCAAACCCGTGCACAGCCTCTTTCAATAAAGAAATATTTTTTAAACACCTTTCCTGCCTGCAGTAATATAGAATTAAATGAAAAGTTGATAAATTCCGTTGTTCCAAACTAAAAATTGCTTCTGAGCTTGTAACTACTGTTGTTCATAACATTACAGCAGACTAAAAAAATTATTCAACTACAATTCTATTAGATTAATTTTCACTTACATTTATCTTGTTACAACTTACCTGGGGCGTAAATATGTACTTTGCCACACCATTAAAATCATATGAGTGACCTTCCATAACAAAACAAGACTGGAAAGTACCCACCACGACCTGATGACATTTTTCAATGCAATGGATGAAGTTTTTTTATCTGTTGATTTGGTAGAGATGAGATTAACACAGCTCTCCAGGTCATGTAAGGAAATATTTGGTTATGATGCTGCAGATTTCCTGGCCAATGGCCAGCTTTGGTTCCAGCTGATCCATCCGGAGGATAGACATATTATAGAAAACGAACAAAAAGAGGTGCGTACTGGTAAGCGGGTAGATAGCATGTACCGTATTATTCATAAAGACGGTACAGTGCGGTGGGTGGAGAAAAAGCTTATCCCAACATTAAATGAAGAAGGAAAGGTAGTGAGATTGGATGGCATCATCCGCGATATAACACTGCGCAAAGCGGCCGAAGAAAACCAGCGGGCGCAAGAAGTGCAGTATCGGCAAATTGTTGAAACCGCTCAGGAAGGTATTTGGACCATTGATGAAAACAGGAAAATAAATTTTGTTAATGATAAGATGGCCGAAATTCTCGGCTGTACCATTGATGAAATTCTTGGCAAGGACCTTTTTGATTTCATATATGCTGAGGATAAAGCGTATGCTGCAGTATGCATGGAAAGAAGAAGAAACGGCATAAAAGAAAATATAGAGATCCGGTATATAACGCCGTCTGGTAATATTGTCTGGGCCTGGATAGCTGCTAACCCCTTTTTTGACGAAAAAGGTCAATATAAAGGTGCACTGGCCATGGTTACCAATATCACTTACCGTAAGTTTAGTGAAGAGGCCTTGCAAAAATCAGAAGCAAATCTGCGTACCATTTACGATAATACAGACAATGCCTACGTGCTGTTTGATGAGCAGCTTAATATTGTTTCTTTCAACGTATTGGCACAAAAATACTCTGAGGAGCAAAATAAAAAGTCGCTTGTGGTCAATAGCCACTTTGAAGAATATTTTCCGCCGGAAAGGTTGCCTGCAATAAAAAAAATACTTGCCGATGTAGCCATAAACGGCAGCTACGAATACGAAATAAGTACTGTAAACAGCGATGGATCGTCAAACTGGTACCATGTGCGGTGGCTGGCCGTAAGAAATAATGACAACAAAAATTGTGGGTTCATCCTGGTCAATAATAACATTACTGCATCTAAACGTATTGAGCTGGAACGAGAAAAGATAACTGGTGATCTCATCAAGCGCGTTATAGATCTTGAGCAATTTAATTATATCATATCCCATAACCTGCGTGCTCCCGTGGCAACCATTCAGGGGTTGTTACTGATGATCAAAAACAAAAAAACAAGACAAGATGAGACTGAACAAGCTTTTGAAGGAATAATGCAGTCCACAAAAGATATGGATACAGTTATACACGACCTTAACAATATTCTGCAGGTTCGCGAGCTAATTCATGAAAAAAAGGAGGTCGTCAACTTAAATGAAATAGCCCGGGAAATTAGTACAAATCTTGCTCCGGTTATATCAACCCAAAATGTACGCTTAAATTTCATTTTCGAAGATGATGCCTCTCTGTTTACCATTCGCAGATTTATTTACAGTATTTTCTACAACCTCATATCCAACAGCATCAAATTCCGGAAGGATGAAGTTTCACCGGTTGTCCATGTTAATGGTTATATAGACAACTACAAATTAAGATTGGTATTCAGGGATAATGGTAAAGGGATAGACCTTGTTCGGCATAGGTCAAAAATATTCGGCTTGTATCAAAGATTTGATATAACTACCCAGGGAAAAGGTATAGGGCTGTTCATGGTTAAAACCCAGGTTGAAGCATTGGGCGGCAAAATTGAACTAAAAAGCAAACTGGGGGAAGGCACAGAATGCATTATTGAATTCCCATCGACGTGATGAAAAAATCACCCTGTCTGCAACAGCTATTTATTTAATTTTACTTCCTACACTGCAGTCCATGAAGCCATACTTATATGTTATTTGCTTACCACTTTTTTTAATTCTGTCCGGGTCATATAGCTATGGTCAATCCGTAAGAACGCAACCTGCAACAACCGCAGAAACCCGTTGGTTAAAACACCAGATCACAACACTCACCAGTACCACTTACTCTGGTCGGGGCTACGTAAATAAAGGTGTGGAGCATGCAGGCCGTTATCTCGTGCGCAGGTTTAAGGAGGTTGGTTTGTCGCCTGTAGGTGCAGATAGTTCTTACCTGCAAGCATACACTTTTCCTGTAAATACCTTCCCCGATGCGGTCGATCTGCGGCTAAACCGAAAAGATCTGGCACCCGGTGTTGATTACCTGGTAGATGCGTCTTCTCCTTCTTTCAACAAGAATAACCTGAAAATAAAACGGATAGACCTGGGTAAGATGGATACCGTAGATTTTAAAGAATCACTTGCCGGTTGGCATACTGATAAAAGGGCTTACCTGTTACAGAATGCTGACGATTATTGCAAGCGTGCAGGCATACGCCTATGGCGCTTCACACACAGCCTGCCAGAAGGCTGTTATATAGTTCCCCAACATGGTAAGCTCACCTGGACTGTCGATACTAAAACAATCCCCGCAACCATATTTTATGTAGAAGATACTGTGTTGCCAAAGCATGTAAGTAAGGTGTCAGCTAATGTACATTCGGTTTTTATACCAGAGGCTAAGAACGAGAATGTGATAGGTATGGTACCGGGCGATGTAATGGATAGCTTCATTGTTTTTACAGCTCACTATGATCATCTGGGCATGATGGGGCGTAATGCAGTCTTCAATGGTGCCAGCGATAATGCCAGTGGCACAGCAATGATGCTGTACCTGGCTTCTTATTTTGCAGCTCATCCGCAGCATTATACTATGGTGTTCATTGCCTTCAGCGGCGAGGAAGCAGGATTATTAGGGTCTGAGTATTTTGTAAGCCATCCAACAATACCACTCAGCCACATCAAGTTCCTCACCAATATAGACATCATGGGCGATGCTACAGAAGGTATAACCGTAGTGAATGCAACCGGCCAGCCAAAAGAACTGGCGTTGCTGCAAGACATTAATACAAAGAACAAATACCTGCCCGCAATTAAAACACGAGACAATGCACCCATCAGCGATCACTACATGTTCACACAAAAAGGCGTTCCGTCTATTTTCATTTTCTCAAATGGTGGTGCAGGCTACTATCACGATGTGATGGACAATGCAAAAGAACTTACATTAAATAATATAGACAAAGCCGCGCGTTTGTTCATTGCTTTCGGTACTGCATTGAATGGTACAAGGTGAGGCTTGTTTTTTTAAATTTTACACAAACACACAGTATATGTATAAAATGAGGGCACTCGCTGCTATAGCTATTATGGCTGCAGGCTTTAACTGCACAGCACAAAATAAACCTGCAACAAATGATGTGCAAAAGTACCTGGATGCTTATACAAAAACCTATGTAAAGCTTTACACACAGGAGCAGGAGGCACAGTGGAGATCTAATATTGAGATACTGGCAAAAGATTCTTCAAATGTAATTGCAGCCCGTAAAGCAGATGAAGCCATGGCCTCATTTACAGGTAGTATAGAAAACATCGAAAAATCAAGGGCTTACCTCAAGCGTACAACGCTCACACCCCTGCAAAAAAAACAACTGGAGTTCATCCTCTATACTGCAGCCAATAACCCCCAAACTATCCCCGCTGTAGTAAAAGAACGTATAAAAGCAGAGAACGAGCAAACACAGACAATGTACGGTTTTCACTACCATTTGGATGGCAAAGATGTCAGTGTCAACGACATTGATAACATGTTGAAGACCGAGAAGGATGTAAATCGCCGTTTTCATATATGGGAGGTGAGCAAACATGTAGGGATACCATTAAAGAAAGGATTGATAAACCTGCGCAACTTACGCAATCAAAGTGTGCAGGCATTAGGTTATTCTGATTTTTTCAGCTATCAGGTTAGCGACTACGGGATGACCACAGATGAAATGCTGGCGCTGAATGACCAACTGATGCGCGATCTCTATCCCCTGTATCGTGAACTTCATACTTGGATACGTTATGTACTTGCAGCTACATACGATCAGCAGCAGGTGCCCGACTACATACCAGCACACTGGTTACCCAACCGCTGGGGCCAAGACTGGAGCAGTGTACTCGATGTGCCCGGTATGGATCTTGATGGTGCATTGAAACATAAAAGCGCACAATGGATAGTAAAAGATGCCGAGCAGATGTATGTGAGCCTGGGCTTTGATCCGCTGCCTGCCACCTTTTGGAAAAAGTCAAGCCTGTACCCATATCCGGATGATAGTGCCGTAAAGAAAAATAACCATGCATCTGCCTGGCATATGGATCTGAATAAGGACGTACGCAGCCTCATGAGCGTAGAACCGAATGCCGAATGGTACGAGACTGCTCACCATGAGCTGGGGCATATTTACTACTACATGACATACTCAAACCCAAGCGTTCCACCATTGCTGCGCCAGGGTGCCAATCGTGCTTACCACGAGGCATTGGGCACCATGATGGGTCTTGCAGCTATGCAGCGTCCTTTTGTATATGGCAGGGGGCTCATCAAGCCCGATCCTAAAGCCGCAGAGATAGACTCAATTCTACCATTGCTTAAAGAGGCTTTGAATACAGTAGTTTTCATCTACTTCTCATCGGGGGTAATGACGCACTTCGAAAAAGAAATGTATGCCGATACATTGCCTGCAGACCAGTTTAATAAAAGATGGTGGGAGCTGGTAAAGAAATATCAGGGCATTGTACCCCAGGGCGAGCGTGGAGAGAACTTGTGCGATGCAGCAACAAAAACCCATATCAATGATGATCCTGCCCAGTACTATGACTATGCGCTTAGCTACGAAATATTGTACCAACTGCACAACCACATAGCCAAAAAAATATTACACCAGAGTCCCCATGCAACCAACTACTATGGGCATAAAGAAGTGGGCGACTTCCTTAAAAAGATTATGTACCCTGGCGCCAGCAAAGATTGGCGGCAGGTACTTAAACAGTCCACTGGCGACGAGCTCAATGGCAAGGCTATGGTAGAATATTTCCAGCCTCTTTATAAATGGTTACAGCAGAACAATGCTACCCGCAATTACACATTGCCAGAGCATATGGATGACTAGTTGATATTATTGCTTAATAAGGTAGAAACTAAAACGCCACACAATTGTGTGGCGTTTTAGCATTCGTCTGTCCATCTCAATAAAATTTATTTTGCATAGTTGCGCAGCTTAAATTCGGTACGCCTGTTTTGCGCACGGCCTAGCGCTGTCTTGTTGGTCGCCACAGGGTCTGCCTTACCATATCCCTTGGCGGTTATATGGTCAGCTGCTACCCCTTTGCTTTCAAGGTAATTCTTGCACACATTTGCGCGGTCATCACTCAGCTTTATGTTTCGTTCATCGCTTCCTACAGAGTCTGTATAGCCCCCAATATCAATGTATAGCTTCGGATTGTTTTTCATCACATTCACTATCTTGTCCAGGCTGGTGAAAGATATTTTTTTCAGTACCGCTTTGCCTGTTTCAAAATAAACCGAACGTGCAGCTTTTTCAACCAGCTCTATTACCTGCCTTTCTATAACGGGACAGCCGAAGTTAGATGCCGGTCCTGGCTCATCAGGGCATTTATCTATATTGTCAGGCACACCATCATGGTCGCGGTCTGGTGGTGGGCAGCCATTGTTATCAGCAGTTCCGGCTACATAAGGGCACTTGTCTATATTGTCGGGTATGCCATCTCCATCCGTATCTGGGCATCCGTCAAATGCTTTAAGGCCGGGTACAAGTGGGCATTTATCCAGGTTGTCTGGTACACCATCTCCATCCGTATCCGGGCATCCGTCAAATTCAGCTAGCCCTGGTATGGTTGGGCACTTGTCTATACTGTCTGGTACCCCATCATTATCCATGTCTGGTGCAGGCTTCAACTCTTCCATTGCAGATTGTATTGTTTGTACTGGTCTTTTGTAGTGAGGTTTATACCAGTACACTATCCCCGCTGTATATTGTAGGTGGTCATAGTCATTGCTTGTTACCGCTAGTTTATATCCGGCTTCGAGGTTCAGGTAAAGGTCTTTGTTTTTTGGTAAATGGGTATTGATCCCTGCACCTACAGGTATATCAAACCCAAAATACGGCGTGTGAAAACTACCCGTAACTCCGGCAAAAATATAGGGTGCAACTATGTACTTTTCCTTGCGCAGTATATTGTAGTCAACACGCGCATCCAGCTCAAGCAATAACCTTTTATATCGCGAGTCTATTGCCACCTTCTCATTTATGAAAGTCGAATCTTTACTTGAATTTGGATAAAGCATATTGCCAACTGTCAACCCTGCATTCACATCAAAATGGCTGCTTATTTTTTTTCCAATAGGTCACCCGCACAAATGGATCCCAAAACAAGCGTGTTGTTCTTATGGTATCCAGTTTGTTTGTTTCTGTATTATTATAGGTTTGGAAGGTTTTATTGGTAAAATAGTTACCCGTTTGCGGACCATAAAAATCATTACCTCCAAAGCTGATACCTAAACCTTCTGGTTTTTGCGCAGAAGCCCTAGGTGAGCATGCCCACATTGCAAACCCCATTATTATCAAAGACTTAAAAATATATTTCATAACGTTTTGTTTATGTGTTTATAATAATTTCTTTGATGCCTGCTTGTTTAGGGTGTAGCAAACCATACCGGTGTAGTAATAGAAGGTGTGGGCGCATTGGGGTTAGATGTACGTTCAGTAGTAGGTGTTGGGTAACGTTGCGGAATAATAGGCGATGTAGCCCCTAACGAATTTGGAGTTAGTGCCGGCATTTTAGTGCGTCTGTAATCTGCATAAGCCTCAGGTTGCCCAAACATAGCGATCCACTTTTCGTACATTATCTTGTTTAAAGAAGTGTTAGCAGCTGTGTAAGTAGCAATACTTGCACCGGTATAAGCGCCCGAGGTAACCTTTGTTGCATTTTGTTGTATGGCGTTATTCAGGTCTGTAATAGCATCTGTCATGTCAGCAGTTCTTGCTTCAACTTCCGCTTTTATAAACAGTGCCTCGAAATAGGTGACCAAAGGCACTGGGGTGCTCGCAGAACCTGCCAGGTAAAGTCCCCACAACGACGCATTTTGTGTAGTATTATCAATTGGGCTACCTACAACACCCCCAAAACCAGTTGAATCGAAATAATAATATACACGTTGATCTGTTGGTCGCAATTGCATAGAATCAACTAGTGTATTTGCTGCTACTATATATGCACGTGCATTGTTATAGGCATAGAATTGATTTGATTCAGGAGATGTGGAACCATGAATAGCCATGCAATCCTGGCTTGGGTCGCTTATTCCTTTAGCAAGTGCAGCCAATATACTTGTTGGGTCAAAGTTTGATTTGTTGCTGTATCGGAGCAAATACCTGGCTTTAAGAGTATAAGCCGTTTTTATCCAGTTATCCAGGTTGCCACCAAATACTACATCATCTGTTCCAGGTATGAGCCCTTTGGGTGCATTGCTCAACAGGGTAATACCACTGTCAAGCAAACTGTTAATACCTGCATAAACGGTTTGTTGAGGATCATACTTCGGAAAATAATTTTGTTCAGCCTGCAATGCCTCTGTAAAAGGTATATCACCCCAGCAGTCGGTTGTTAATCCCCAATTCATAGCCATTAGGATGTCAGCTATGCCTTGGTAGTAGGGGTTTTCAGCGCCAAAATTTTTCTTTAATAGCTGAGCAGTTTGCAAAGTCTGGTAAACCTGACCCCACATATTTGTGAAGTAATCTTCTGGTAGTTGGTATGCTTGTGGTTGTTGTGGTTGTCCATTTGCGCCAACCACATGCTGCACCATTATTTCACCAAACCGCATCAGGTCACCCTCGTAGGTGTTGAATGTAAACACTTCTGTAGTTGTAAGTAATGTTTGCGCGGTGCCCTGCGTTGGATTATTCGGGCTTACGAACAAACTCTGATCATGTCTGCAACTTTGCGAGAAGCCGCAGATGAACACAAGTATGGTAAATGATATTAGTTTTTTCATAACAAAATATTTAATAGTTTATAATCCCATTCTCAGGTTTATGGCGAAAGATTTTGTCCCGGGGTTATTGAAGTAGTCGTACCCGCTGATATTTGAACCTGCTCCCGTCAGGCTTGTTTCAGGGTCAACGCCTTTATACTGCGTAATCAGTATCAGGTTCCTGCCACTTACACCGAGCTCCAGGTAGTTGATATTGCTATTAGGATGTTTTTTTAAGAAATTGAACCTATAGCTTAGGTTTACTGATCTTAAACGCACCCACGAACCGTCTTCAATAGCGTTTTCAACTGCAAAGGGGCTGGTGCCACCATCGCCTGTAAATGTCTGGTAGTAGTAAAGTGCAGAAACAGGGGTAGTGTTTTTTTGTCCGGCGTTTGGTGTGCCCGGTGCATACTCACCATCTACTATGTAGGTCTGGTTCCTGTTCGCAGATGCTGCAGATATACCGATGCGGTTAAGACGTGCAACAGTTCCATCCCATATATCGCCACCATGACGTATGTCTATAAGAAATGAAAAATTGAAACCTTTAAATGTAAAACTGTTGGATATATTCATCAGCCATTTAGGGTTAGGATTTCCTATTACCTTCGATTGGTCGCTTACTTGTGCCGTTCCATCTGCGTTGACTAATATCTTTCCGTTTTTCGGGTCGCGTGCCCACGCTGTACCGTAGAAAACGCCATAGGGCTGGCCTACTATTGCATAAGATCCGATGTCAGAAAATCCCTGCTCAATTGATATCGAGCTTACACCCGAAGAGATGTCAAGCACTTTAGATACATTTTTAGTAAAGTTGCCGCCCACATGCCAGTTGAAATTTTTGCTTTTTAATACATCTATCCCCAGGTCTAACTCTACTCCGCGGTTGCGTACGTCTCCCGCATTGGCTAAAGAATATTGAAAACCGGAGCTTGGGGCCACGGGTTGTGTAATTAGGTTATTGTGCGACACCTGATTATATACTACTGCATCCAGGGTAACCCTGTTTTTAAAAAATGCAAGTTCCAAACCACCTTCTACACTTTCATTATCAGCTGGTACCAAGCCACCAGGATTATTTACATTATTAGGAGCTAGTAAAGTGTTGCCAAGATAGGGCGATCCGTTTCCAGTTGTATTCCCGTCGGTAATAAAAGGAGCAGCATAATAAACGGTTTTAAAGTAAGTGTATGAAGCAGGCCCTAAACCTGCATCCGAATATGCTATCCTTGCCTTACCCTGCGTTAGGAAATTGTTTCTGGGTATTTGTTCGGTAAAGACCCATGAAAGATCTGCTTTCGGATAAAAGAGTGATCTGCTGTTTGGTCCAAAAGCAGTTGTCCAGTCATTTCTACCTGTAACGGTCAGGAAAATGTAGGAACTGTAACTCATTGTCACATCCCCATATATGCCTTGTCTTCTTTCATAGCCAGCTAAATTGCTGTCGTATAGTGTATTGAAATTATTCAGGTTATAAAAATTGGGGACTTGTATGTTTTCACCCCTCGTAAACGTACTTCCACTTTCAAGGTACCAGAAATTGTAACCCGCAAAAGCGTTCAATTGTATCTTTTCAGATAAGTACTTGTCATAGTGTACTATAAAGTCACTGTATATGTTACGACTGTATATATTGGAGTAGTTGACCTGTCCTAATCCAAGAGATTGATCATCTCCTAAAGAAGAATATGCGAATACCTGACGACTGTCGGTAGTATACATATCTGTACCTGCATTCAAATTTATACTCCAATTGTCCGATAGTTTCGCGCGGGCATAAGCAGTTCCAAATATGCGGTTCGTCTGATCATTATATGGATCATCGTTAACAACAAACATGGGGTTATCATAAAGGGCATAGTACCTTGTTTCCTCATTGGTAACAGGGTTGTAATAATTTTTAATGTTGTAATTAATCGGTGCACGTAACAATGTGAGCATTGTTCCACCTAATGTAGATCCATTTTGTACGCGCGTGCCTTGTGTATTAGTATAAGCTACGCTACCCCCAACCGTCAACCAGTTGCTTTGTTTAGATTCGCCAGATAAACGTACAGTAGTCCTGTTTAGTTTTGAATTTGGTATTATGCCGGTAGATGTATAATTGCCTACTCCCAGCAGGAGACTATCCATTCAGCGCCGATCTATCTGGTGTTAATGAATCAAACAGAGCATTGGATATTAACCCTGATGATATAGCTTCTATTTC
>Ga0206829_10009_pt1 | contig 91310 bp, 74 predicted proteins | sample Alteio_BWOrgCont_75_FD_152862 | JGI IMG/M metagenome (GOLD analysis project Ga0206829, IMG submission 152862) | Enriched cells from forest soil in Barre Woods Harvard Forest LTER site, Petersham, Massachusetts, United States -... | ecosystem: Environmental > Terrestrial > Soil > Temperate forest >... | reverse complement strand
CCACCCATTAGTCTCCATTTTTCCCATTTCAAATACTCTGCCTGTGCATAACCTTCGCGGTACAGTTGCACATTATCCAGCGTATTGATGTGGCAATAAGTAAGTTCATAGTTTACATATTCGCTTGGCGACAACAATACATCTGCATTACCGGCCATTTCAGAATAATCCTGCGACGCAGGACTGTAGCGGGATATAAGACGTTGGGTACGCAGGCGCGCAACAATAGGTTGCCAGTTTAGCATACCATCCAGCAGTTTTTCGCCGTATGATGTGCGCATCACATAAGCATCTGTACGCTTACCTGTAAGGTTTATAGCTACACCTTTCTGTGCGTAGCCTATTGTGGTATATTCTACGTTACCGGGTTTATTTACAATTGAATCGGCAGGTGTGGCAATTGCTTCCTGTGTTTTATATGAGCCTTCTGCATACCAGGAGAAGTTACCCACTGTGAGGGTATTGAATGCGGTGAAAGCATACATGTTATACACAGGGGTAAAGACACCATTACCGGTAACGGGATCTTTAGGTACAGCACCCTCAGTAGTACTATAAGATACCGCATCGAGGGTACGGTTGAGCACACCCACACCCGGCACCAGATGCACTTTACCTACGTTAAAATCACCATCGCCTTCAAAAGCCCTTATAACAGGTGCGTACTTCTGCGATACGGTGAGGGGGTTATTATTGCCAGACAAGTTGTTTTCCTTTTGTTGCCCAGTAAACCCCTTTACAGATATATTGTTGGTGAGCTTGTACTTGAGGCTGATGCCTACCAATGCATTATCTATAAGCAAACCACGGTCTTCATAAGCCCTGAAGAGGATACCACTGCCTATCTGGTCATATATATAACCTACATTGATGGTCAGGTCTTTCATCTCTTTACTTACGCTCCATGCACCTATACCAAAAGCTGTATTGGCCTGTGTAGGATTTTTAAGGTTAGAGTTATTAAACGCATCGGCACGCACAAAGAAGGTAAAACCTTTAATGTTATAACGAAGATCGAGCCAGCCTTCACTACCGCTTAGATAATTGTTATACAGTGGATTGCCGGAAGCCTTGATGGAGGAATCACGTTGAAAGAAATTCAGGTTCATCATGAGATCGCCTGAAAAAGTACCCTGCGCGAAACTATATATACTACCGCAAGAGAGGAACAACAAAAGAGCTATTTTTTTCATTAAAACTTGTTCGTGTTTAAATTTAGCCGAAATTAGCCGGGCTAAATGATTTTTGGCAAAGTTTTCGCTTATTATTCTTAAAAACAAGTACTTATGAAAAAAATTATCGCAGCCATTGCTTTTATGGTTTTGGCAACAGGACTACACGCACAGGTATCTGAACTACCAGATACACAAATAAAAGATGTGAATTCCGGCAAAAAAATGGCTTTCAACGAAACTTTTACTAAAGGAAAAGTAACCGTAGTAAGCTTTTGGGCTACATGGTGTGTACCCTGCAAAAAGGAAATAAAAAACATTATGCTCAAACTACCTACGTGGCAAAAGGAAACAGATTTCAACTATATGACGGTATCTATAGACGAATCAAGAGCTGAAGGACTAGTGCGCAGCTATGCTATAAGCCAGGGCTGGAAGTTCCCTTATTATATAGATCCAAACTCTGATCTTAAACGCTCTCTTAGCTTCCAGAACGTTCCTTTCACAATAGTTGTGGACAAGAATGGCAAAGTTGTTATGGAACACAGCGGCTACGAAGAAGGTGGAGAGGAAGAAATTTATGCTAAAGTGAAGGAATTGAGCAAGGGATAGTCTTTGTTCATAGCAATTGATTCAATTTTAAAACTAGCTAAACTATCCTGCAATGGAAAACTTCCTGTTTGAATTGTATGAAAAGGACCTGTTGAAATTTAAAGACGAGATCAACAGTTTCAAAAATGAAGATCATATCTGGGACGTAAAACCGGGCATCACCAATAGTGCAGGCAACCTGGCCCTACACCTGCTGGGCAACCTGAACCACTTTATTGGCGCACAGGTAGCCAATACCGGGTATATACGCCAGCGTGATCTTGAGTTTGCACCTGAAAGCAAAGTATCGCAGGAAATATTGGTTGCTGAAATAGAAAAAGTAATCACAGTAGTAACGCTTGCTTTAAAAGGTTTATCGCAGGAAGAGTTGAATAAGCTATACCCACTGGAAATGTTTGGTAAGCGCAGCACTCAATTCTACCTGATATATTTTCACAGCCACCTCACTTATCACCTGGGTCAGATCAATTACCTGAGAAGGATACTGGAAGGGTGATTTTGAATGTGGATCGAACGTTCATGATAAATATAAAAGAAACACCCGCCTACTTTATGGAAGGCGGGTGTTTTTATGATGACATGTTGCCGGTTTACCTTTTCATCAGCGCCAGTTCCAGTACCTCTTTCATTTCGGTTACGTAGCTGAACTTTACGCCTTTTATATAGTCTTTGTTTATTTCTTCTACATCGCGCTGGTTTTGAGCGCACATAATTATTTCCTTTACACCGGCGCGTTTTGCAGCAAGTACTTTCTCTTTAATGCCACCAACAGGCAGCACCTGCCCACGAAGGGTAATTTCCCCTGTCATGGCAAGGTATGGCCTCACCTTGCGGCCTGTAAATGCAGAAGCCAGCGATGTAAGCATGGTAATACCTGCACTCGGACCATCTTTGGGAGTAGCGCCTTCGGGCACATGCACATGAATGTCATTTTCCACAAAGGCAGTCTGTGGTATTTTATATTCCTCAGCGTGCGCCTTCAGGTAAGATAATGCAGTAGATGTGCTTTCTTTCATCACATTGCCCAGGTTACCGGTAAGGGCCAGTACACCTTTACCTTTAGACAGGCTTGTTTCTATAAACAGTATATCGCCACCTACAGATGTCCAGGCCAGGCCTACTACAACACCTGGTGGGTAACCTTTGGTATAGATATCGTTAATGAACTTAGGCTTGCCCAGCGCTTTTTCAACCAACTCAACAGAAACCTGCGGTGCAACTACATTTTCCATAGCTACCTGCAGCGCTACCGAGCGCATAATACCCGCCAATAAACGGTCCAGCTCACGTACGCCTGATTCACGAGTGTATTCCTGTATGATCTTGGCAATCACCTTATCCGGGAAACGGAGCGCAATTTTATTTAACCCATGCAACTCTTTTTGTTTAGGTATCAGGTGGCGTTTGGCTATCTCTACTTTTTCTTCTATAGAATAGCCTGTAAGCTGTATGATCTCCAGCCTGTCCCTAAGGGCTGGCTGTATATCGTTAAGGCTATTAGCTGTGGCTATAAACAGGACTTTGGATAGATCAAATTCCAGCTCTAAGTAATTATCGTAAAAAGAGTTGTTCTGTTCCGGGTCCAATATTTCAAGCAAAGCAGAGCTAGGGTCTCCACGGAAATCATGACCCATCTTATCGATCTCATCTAATATAAAGACCGGGTTAGCTGCTTTTATTTTACGTATAGACTGCACTATGCGGCCGGGCATGGCACCTATGTATGTTTTACGGTGTCCACGTAGCTCGCTCTCGTCGTGCAAACCACCCAGGCTAAACCGCACATACTTGCGCTGTATGGCATTGGCTATACTGCGCCCCAGCGATGTTTTACCAATACCGGGAGGACCTACAAAGCACAGAATGGGCGATTTCATATCACCCTTCAACTTCAGTACAGCAAGATATTCCAGGATACGATCCTTTATCTTTTCCATGCCATAATGGTCTTCATCCAGTATTTTCTGGGCATTCTTCAGGTCGTACTTGTCTTCAGTATATACGCCCCAAGGGAGGTCAAGTATCAGGTCCAGGTGATTGTAGATCACTGAATAGTCGGGCGTGCTGGGATGCATACGCTCCAGCTTCTCTATATTTTTCTGGAAGAGCTCGCGTGCCTGGTCGGTCATCTTTACCCCTTCAGCCCGTTTCTGCAGATCCTTTATTTCACGGTCGTTAGGATCAGTACCTAACTCATCGCGGATGGATTTCATCTGCTGCTGCAAAAAGTATTCGCGTTGCTGACGGTCAATATCAGTGCGGGTTTTGTTGGTTATTTCGTTTTTCAACTCTACCAACTGCAACTCGCTCTGCAGCAATTGCAGCAGGCGCTCCGCTCTCGTCTTTATATTATTTTCCTCAAGGAGTGCCTGTTTATCCAGCAACTTCACACCAAGGTTTGATGCTACAAAATGCATCAGGAAAGATTGCTGCTCTATATTGCGCAGCAATACATTTGCCTCCTGTGGCGTATTGGAAGATTGTTGTGTAATTCGCTCAGAATAATCTTTTATAGAAGATATGGTAGCATCAAACTCCGGGTCTTCTTTTGGGAACTTATCTTCCAGGAATTTGATCTTAGCTGTAAAGTAGGGTTCCGTTTTGGTATATTCCTCTATATGGAAACGCATGCGCCCCATGATGAATATAGTGATATCGCCACCCGGCATTTTTAGCTGCTTTACTACTTTGGCCAGTGTACCTGTGGTATATATATCATCGGGGTGCGGGTTATCCTCATTACTATCCCTCTGGGCAACAACACCAATCCATTTACCAGCCTTCTGGGCCTGGGCTATGGCTTGTATAGATTTATCGCGGGCTACAGTAATAGGTAGTACAACGTTTGGGAAAAGGACTGTATTGCGCAACGCTATAATAGGCACCTCGTTGGGCAGGTTACTTTTTTCTTCGTCATTCAGTTCATCTTCACCCAGTGGAACAATTGGCATAAATTCCAGTTCCTGTTCAGGCTGATTGAACAATACATCTATCATTGATTTAATTTCAGACATTATGGCAATATTTTCCCCTCTGTTTACGTATTGATAAAGTAAAGATAATGGTCAATCTGTATGCCAAAGGCAGAAAACCTGTTATTTTAACAGGTGCCTTGATTCGATCTACCTAATTGGGCAGTGCAAATTCCATTTAATTTATAGGTACACAATGCCATCAACACATACATGCATCAAACAATGCATGTAATGTATATCTCCCAGTTACTGCAACTATGTGAATTGCTGCACAACAATAAGCGCGTTAAGGCCTTACTCTGTTTATTTAAGAATTGAACTAAGTTTTTGATCCAGCATATCTCCGCGCAGGTCGCGGGCTATTATTTTGCCAGATGGGTCTATCAAAAAGTTAGAAGGAATGGATTCTATCCCATAGGTCTTTGCGGCAGTTGAACTCCAGCCTGCAAGGTCGCTTACCTGCGTAGGCCAGGAGAGATTATCATCTTTTATAGCTTTCTGCCAGTTCTCTTTATTATTATCCAGCGACACACTATAAATAGTAAAGTTCTTATCCTTGTACTTGTTGTAAGCGGCTACTACATTAGGATTTTCAGCTCGGCATGGTCCGCACCATGAAGCCCAGAAATCGAGCAGTACATACTTACCCCTTAAAGAAGAAAGCCCTACTACTGCGCCATTGGCTTCAGGTAGTTTAAGTTCAGGGGCTATGCCGCCTATCATATTCTGGGGTGCAACTGCTTTTTGTTTGCCACCACCCAGCACTTGTGCGTAAAAGTTTTCAAAGTCCTTCACCTTAGCCTGGTTAGGGAATCTGCGCGACAAACTTTGTGTGAAAGCATTCAGGAAATCTCTTTCGGCCCGCACATTGAGTACACGTGCAGCAAATATAGCGTTGGGCAGGTACCCGGTAGTATCTGCATAATTTTCAATAAATTTTGTAAACTTTTCCTGCATCCGCTTCATATCGGCTTTTGCCAGTGCCAGTACGCTATCATTACCTTTTGCCTGCAAAGTATCCAATACAATATTCATGGTATTGAAATCGCGCATGTTGCTGCGCACGCCTGTAAGAAACTGCTGCAGGCTTACCGTAGCTGCTGAGCCTGTTATCTGGCTGCGTTCCAATGCACTCCAATCACCATTAATTTTTATATCGCCTTTATCTATGCTGAGCATGATAAACTTATTGTGGCTGAAATGAAGACGGTATATACCAGGTTCAGGGGCATTGCCGGAAAGGTCAAATTTACCATCCCCTTCTATTTTGTCAGAATCCAGCTCGGTTATCACATCATTCACGCCCAATTCTTCAAGCACAACAGTGCATGGGGGTATATTCTGTATAGTGCCACTAACAGTAAACTTACCATTACCACCTATTTTACAACTTTCAATAAAACAAAACGCAATAAATAATAAGAGTAAAAGTTTTGATCTCATCTACTATCTGGATTCGTACTTGCAAACGTAATTAATAATTGCCGTTATTAATTAAGGGTTGGGTGCGGGGACGACCCCGACGGAAAATTTTAACAAAATGCAACCAACTACCATAATAGAATAGGGAATACAGCAAAAAAGCTGTTGTAAATTTTATGATAATCACTTACGCATAAGAACAATGCAAAATAAGATAAGTAGTTTTCAAATGTTTTCCTTTGCATTTTGCATCCATATTCTTACATTTGCGCAAAATTTCAGGAAACTAACAATTCTTATATAACTAAGCAGTATGCCTAACGTTGGTAAAATAAAACAGATCATCGGCCCGGTTGTGGACGTGCACTTTAGCGGAGAGAACAAACTGCCGCAGATCTATAATGCGCTTGAACTTACTCGCGAAACAGGGGAAAAGCTGGTACTTGAAGTGCAGCAGCACCTGGGTGAAGACAGTGTACGCGCCGTAGCGATGGATGGTACTGAAGGCCTGGTACGCGGTATGGAAGTAAGAGATACCGGGATACCAATAGCTATGCCTATAGGAGACCAGATAAACGGTCGCTTGTTTAATGTTACCGGCGATGCGATAGATGGACTGAAAGCACCCGATAAAACTAATGGCCGCCCGATACACGCAAAGCCTCCTAAATTTGAAAACCTGAGCACAGCTTCTGAAATACTGTTCACAGGTATCAAAGTAATTGACCTTATTGAGCCTTATGCAAAGGGTGGTAAGATTGGTTTGTTTGGTGGTGCCGGTGTGGGCAAAACCGTATTGATACAAGAACTGATCAATAATATAGCCAAGGCATATGCCGGTAACTCGGTATTTGCAGGTGTGGGCGAACGTACACGTGAGGGTAATGACCTGATGCGTGAAATGATCGAGGCCGGCATTGTTAAGTATGGCGACAAGTTTAAGCACAGCATGGAAGAAGGTGGCTGGGACTTAAGCTCTGTGGATATGGACGAGCTGAAAAAATCACAGGCTACATTCGTGTTCGGTCAGATGAACGAACCACCGGGAGCACGTGCACGTGTGGCTTTGTCTGGTCTTACTATTGCCGAGTACTTCCGCGACGGTGATGGTACAGGCAAGGGTAAGGATATCCTGTTCTTCGTAGATAACATCTTCCGTTTCACACAGGCGGGTTCCGAAGTATCGGCCCTGTTGGGTCGTATGCCATCGGCCGTGGGTTACCAGCCAACACTGGCAACTGAAATGGGATTGATGCAGGAACGTATCACATCAACTAAAAATGGTTCGATCACATCGGTACAAGCGGTTTATGTACCTGCGGATGACCTTACCGATCCGGCGCCGGCAACAACATTTGCCCACCTGGATGCAACAACGGTATTGAGCCGTAAAATTGCGGATCTGGGTATCTACCCTGCGGTAGATCCATTGGATTCTACCTCACGTATCCTTACACCTGCTATTGTTGGTGACGCACACTACAACTGCGCCAACAGGGTGAAGCTGATATTGCAGCGCTACAAGGAACTGCAGGATATCATTGCCATCCTGGGTATGGATGAGCTGAGCGAAGAAGACAAGCAGACTGTAAGCCGTGCACGCCGTGTACAACGCTTCCTTTCTCAGCCTTTCCACGTGGCAGAACAGTTCACTGGTCTCAAGGGCGTACTGGTACCTATTGAAGAAACAATACGTGGCTTCAATATGATCATGGATGGTGAAGTTGACCAGTATCCAGAAGCAGCGTTTAACCTGGTAGGTAGCATTGATGATGCTATAGCTAAGGGTAAGAAGCTGATGGAACAGGCTAAGAACTAACAATTAAAAGAGAACTGATGCATTTAGAAATATTAACACCAGAGCACAATATATATAACGGAGACGTACGTGGTGTGCAATTGCCTGGCATTGAGGGGTCTTTTGAGATATTCGAGAACCACGCCCCTATGATAGCATCATTGGGTAAGGGTAAAATGAAGATCATCAAAGACAAGAACGACAGCGAAGTATTTGATATAAGCGCCGGTTTTGTAGAAGTGCTGAATAATAAAACCAGTGTACTGATAGAAGGCGCTACAGCACAGCTGTAACTTACTTTTATACTATTTGTAAAAACCGGGTACTGATGTACCCGGTTTTTTATTTTAAAATCAGTTGATACCACCTGCATTTTAAATACCTATTATGCTCCATGCTATATTATAGCAGTATCAAGCATTAATATAATAGCTATCCCAAACTATGTTTAATCTTGCAAATTAAATGTACATACACTCAATAGGAACATATGAAACTGTTAGAACCAATTAAGATAGGCAATATGCAATTGCATAACCGCATGGCAATGGCCCCCATGACGCGCAGCAGGGCAATAGGAAATATACCCAACGCATTGATAGCAGAATATTATAAACAGCGTAGCAGTGCCGGCCTTATTATTACAGAAGGTACTGCCCCATCACCAAATGGCCTTGGGTATGCCAGGATACCCGGTATCTACTCAAAAGAACAAGTTGCAGGCTGGAAGCTGGTAACTGATGCAGTACATGAAAACAATGGCCACATCTTTATGCAGATCATGCATACCGGCCGTATTGCCGCTACGCAAAACTTGCCTGAAGGTGGTATTGTATTGGCACCAAGTGCTATTCCTGCACATGGACAAATGTGGACAGATGCCGCAGGTATGGTACCCAATGCCACACCTAAGGAAATGACCATTGACGAGATAAAATCTACTATTGAAGAATACAAGCAGGCAGGCATAAATGCTATAGAAGCTGGTTTCGATGGTGTAGAACTGCATTCGGCAAGTGGTTACTTACCCAACCAATTCCTGAGCACCAGCGCCAACCAACGTACCGATGAATATGGTGGCAGTGTAGAAAACCGCAGCAGGTTTGTTATAGAAGTTTTAACGGCAATGAGCCAAGCTATTGGCAGCCATAAGGTGGGCCTTAAGTTGAGCCCGGGAATGGCTTTCAACGACATTGAGATAGATGACGCGACACAGCTTTTCCCTTACCTGTTGCAACAACTGAACGGTATGGCCCTGGCTTATGTACATGTAATGCGTGTGCCTAACTGGGAAGTAACACCCAATAGTTTTGAAGTAGTAAAAACATTTCGCGAAACATATAAAGGCACCTTACTTGTAGGCTGTGCTTTTGATAGAGAAAGTGGTGAGCAGTTGCTACAGGATGACCAGGCAGACATGATGGTGTATGGCAGTTTATTCTTGAGCAACCCCGATCTGCCAGCCCGTTTTGAAAAGGAAGCAGTATTAAATGCACCCGATCAGGCTACATTCTATACTCCAGGCGCTACAGGATATACAGACTACCCGTCTTTAGCATGACTTTTTTTCTACTCCCACTTTGCAAATAAGGCTGTCCCCACAAAGGCAGCCTTATTTTTATTAAACATTTTCTGTTCATTATTTCATAATACAGAAAAGCATAATAAATTATGTAAATTTACAATCCACATAAAAACTCAATACGATGGACAAGTCAACAAATGCACTCAACTGGTTCGAAATACCAGCTACAGACATTAATCGTGCAAAAGCATTTTATGAAAATGTTTTTGATGTAGAAATGGATACCTCAGAAATGATGGGTATGAAAATGGCCATGTTCCCAGGCGAACCCGGAAGCGGTAAAGCATCGGGCGGGCTGGTTGAAAGCCCTATGCACAAACCATCGCAAGAAGGCAGTGTAGTTTACCTGAATGCAAACCCTGCAATGGACACAGTGATAGAAAAGATAGAACCAGCGGGTGGTAAAGTATTGATGCCTAAAACTAAGATCACAGACGAAATAGGCTATATGGCTTTCTTCACGGATACAGAAGGCAATAAAGTTGCCTTGCACTCTAACAACTAAGATCATTACACTTCATGCAAAGCCGCCCTAAAGAGGCGGCTTTTTTTATTATCATGTACTAATTAGCTTATTTTCAACGAAATATTAATGTAATTTCTTACTTTTATTTGTGTTCAATAGATACATATCAATCTACGTATTAATTTTTATCCTTTGCAGTTCAACAACGTGCCTTAGCCAACACATTACTGCAAAGCACAAAGCATTAATAAAAAAAACGAAAGGACATATTAGTAAAGTGCCTAAAAAAAGTAAGCAGGATAGCCTGAATCATAGATATTTTGAAAATACATTACGCGAAAAGACACAGCATCCACTTTGGGATACTATTAAAATTAAAAAGTAAAAAAATATATAACTATGACCTTCTTTAAATACTTCACCCAAACACTAATTGTATCTGTTTCGTTTTTTTGCGTTAGCCAATGTCTGGCACAAACGCCCGAGCTTACGCTTAAGCAAAAAATGTTAAGAGAAGTACTGAAAGAAAAACAATTGATACAAGGTATAGGAAAGGGTAATAATGAACAGCAGGAACTGACAAAGACTACAAATACTGATGAGCGTTTAACTACCGGCAACGGAAGTGACCAGGAAGCAGAAGTATCGGTAATATACGATCCTTCTGATAGCAGTAAGCTAATCATCAGCTTCATGGACGAAAGTACTACCGGTTTAAACTTCCCTATATATTACTCTTCTAATAGCGGACAAACCTGGACAAAAAGTAATTTCAATACAACTACTATACTCCAGGCAGATTTCCCCGGCCAAACATTAGGTGGCGGCGGCGATCCGGCATTTGCCTGGGATAAGAACGGAAGGGTTTATTTTTCCTGGATATACCTTACAGCTAATGCTACAAACGACAGCTTATTCTTTACCCTCAACTGGGCTTATTCTGATAATAACGGAGTTACATGGAGCGTACAACCAGGTAAAAACCATTTTATAGGCCAGGGTGCTTATGACCAGACCGGGAACGTTGTGAGTTACTTTGATGGTATAACAGACCGGGAGTGGTTGAGTGTGGATAACAGCGGTGGAGCACACCAAGGCAGACTTTACTGTAGTTTTGTTTGTTTTCCTGCTAACAACGCAAATATTTTTGAAGGCCTGAAGTACAAAGATACTAATAGTAATTCTTTTGGCCCTATTAGCACTGTTTATAATAATGCATCTCAATTTGGCAATGTAGAAGTAGATAAAAATGGAATAGTAAATGTCAGTTACGCAGATCTGTCAGCCAATGAAATAAGGCATTCTTCATCGGCAGATGGCGGTATCACCTTCTCTTCCAGCAATCTCATTTCATCAGCCACAGACCTCATGCACCAGAACGGGCCATTTATTGTACATACCAGGGAAAATTCGGCACCCAACCTGGCGGTAGACGGCGCAGCTAACCTTCATATTGTGTGGACTGATTTTGTTGGTGGCCTTACAACCTCATTTTATTCACGATCTTCAAATGGTGGAATAACGTGGACTACTCCGAAGACACTGGACAGTTTTGTTATCAATCAGCAATCATTTATGCCTACCATAGCGGCAAACGGTAACAATGTAACAATCTCCTTTACTGGTATCAATTATACTTTTGATACAGCTTCATACTATCAAATTAACTCCACAAATAATGGCCGAACCTTCAATTCAACTAAGCTTTTGTCATCATCACCTACAAACTACGCCTACTACTTAAGCAATGGTGGAAACTCAGGGAATTATTTCTTTGGAGACTATAATCGTTCTGTTCGCTCGCTTTGCAATATATATGCAGCCTGGAGTGACGGACGAATAAACCTTGGACCGAAGGTATATTTTGCCAAAACCAACTATTGCAGCACCGGAATAAAAGAGGTTACGGAAGTCAACGGCGCTATACAGTTGTCAGCAGTTTATCCTAATCCAGCTACAGACAGAATAACTCTTGAGATGACAAGTACCCAAACACAAAACATATCAATTTTCATAACCAATATAACAGGCCAAAAGGTGGTGACACAAAATGCTGTTTTGCACAATGGTGATCAGCATATAGTTGTTCCGCTAAATAAAATACCGGCAGGTAGCTATGTTTTGTCTGTAGATAATAACGAAGCTACGATAGCTACGCGCCAAATCACTGTCTACTAAATAAATACATACTTGCTCATTGGCACTTAAAGGTTTGTTCCGAAGAAATTGTTATTAAGTGTTTATTATTTCTGACCATGCCATATTCCCGTGGCAAGTTACCAGCAGTATTGAGCTATATATTTGTATATACGATCAAAAAGGACTATTTTTCAAACCAATTCTAATTTGATTACAAATTAATTTATGATCATAGGCGTACTTAAAGAGCATGCTCCGGAAACACGTGTTTCGCTGGTGCCGGAAGTTGTTGCAGCCCTGGTAAAAATGAAAGTTGCAGTGTGGGTGGAACATGATGCAGGTGCCAATTCTTTTTATAATGATGATACTTATACCAGTGCAGGCGCTGAAATAAAGGACGATACAGAAATAAAAGGCGGTGCAGATATATTGCTTGCCATAAACCCACAGGCAATAAGTGGCAACATAAAGCCAAGTGCCTGCTTGCTGGGCGTTTACCAGCCCCTGTTCAATGTACAGCAAATGCAAAACTGGGCCGGTGCAGGATACACTATATTTAGCATGGATACCATACCCCGCACTACCCGTGCGCAGTCTATGGATGTATTAAGTTCACAAGCCAACATAGCAGGTTACAAGGCTGTGTTGTTGGCAGCCATGACCTACAGCAGATATTTCCCCATGTTTATGACCGCTGCAGGAAGCATACCACCTGCAAAAATGCTGGTGCTGGGTGCTGGCGTAGCGGGGCTGCAGGCTGTTGCCACTGGTCGGCGCCTGGGCGCAGTAGTAGAAGTTTTTGATACCCGTCCCGCAGTAAAAGAAGAAGTAATGAGCCTTGGGGCCAAGTTTGTAGAAGTAGAGGGCGCAGCCGATGCATCAAAAGCAGGAGGCTATGCAGTAGAACAAGATGAAGACTTTCAACGCCGCCAACGGGAAAAGATACATGAGCATATCCGCAAGTCTGACATTGTAATAACTACGGCACAGATACCCGGCAAAAAAGCACCAATACTGGTAACCACTCCCATGATAGAAGACATGCGCCCGGGTTCGGTTATTATAGATCTGGCTTCTGTAACAGGTGGCAACACAGATCTTACTCAAAACAATGAAACGATATTACATAAAGGCGTTACAATTATAGGCAACTCGGCGCTACCCGGCACCATGCAGGCCGATGCCAGTAAAATGTACAGCAAAAATGTACTCAACTTCCTGAAACTGCTCATCAATAAGGACGGTGGCATGGATCTTAATTTTAATGACGACCTGGTTAAAGGTACCTGTATAGTACACAACGGACAGATAGTTAACGACAGGGTTTTAGCATTGCTGCCTGCACAAACAACCGCATAAAGAAACAGACATGGAAACTTTCATAAATATCTTTACAGACCAGGCCACATACCGCCTGCTCACCATAGTAATACTCTCTATATTCCTTGGGATAGAAGTGATATCGCATGTGCCATCAGTATTACACACTCCATTGATGAGTGGTGCAAATGCCATACATGGTGTAGTTATCATTGGCGCCATTATAGTTATGGGGCAGGCTAAAACAGACGACTATCTTGCTCTTACACTCGGCTTTATTGCTGTGATACTAGGTACGCTGAACGTAGTTGGCGGCTTTGTGGTTACCGACCGTATGCTGGAAATGTTTAGCAAGAAAAAGAAAAAATAAAGTTTGCATATCTATACAACTGACCAACGCAAATAATGGAACAATTAATACTTTCTTTAAGTTACCTGGTAGGTTCTATCACGTTCATTATGGGGCTGAAAATGCTTTCTCATCCTGAAAAGGCACGCAGGGGCAACCTCATTGCTGCTGCGGGAATGACGATAGCCATATTTGCTACCATCTTTCTTTGGGAATCGCCCGAAACGCATGAGCATCTGCATAACTATGGTTGGATATTCGGCGCATTGCTGATAGGTACTGTGGTGGGCACTATGACCGCTAAAAAAGTACAAATGACTGCCATGCCCGAAATGGTAAGCCTGTTTAACGGTATGGGGGGCGCTTGTGCCATGCTCATATCGGTAATAGAATACAACAAACCAGAACCGCTTACTACCGATCGGCTATCTGTCATTGTATTAGGAATGGTTATAGGTACAGTATCATTTGCAGGTAGTGCTATAGCCTGGGGCAAATTGAACGGGCGCATAAAAGATAAGACAATACCAGGCGGGCAGATCATCAACTTTATTTTACTCGGTGGCATGCTGGTAATGGCTATAGCCCTAATAGGTGGTTTTGTAAGCTCACCCGCAGTGTTTTATGCTATACTAGCCTTGGCAGCCATGTATGGGGTGCTATTCGTTATGCCTATTGGTGGTGCAGACATGCCTGTTGTTATATCTCTGCTCAACTCGTTTACCGGCGTTGCGGCGGCATTTGGCGGTTTTCTCTATAACAACCCCGTTATGCTTACAGGTGGTATATTGGTAGGCTCAGCAGGTACCATACTAACTATATTGATGTGCAAAGCCATGAACCGCTCTTTGAAAAACGTACTATTGGGCAGCTTTGGCAAAAAACCAGCCGGCACGGGCGACGGACCGACCAAGGAACAAGGCAATTACAAAGAAATATCACTCAGTGACACAGCAACCCTCATGGCATATTCACAGAGGGTACTCATCATACCCGGTTATGGCCTGGCAGTAGCGCAGGCACAACATGCCTGCCACGAGCTGGAGAAGATACTGGAAGAAAAGGGCGTAGAAGTTGAATATGGCATACACCCTGTGGCCGGACGTATGCCTGGGCATATGAATGTATTACTGGCAGAAGCAGATGTACCTTACGAGAAATTGCTGGAAATGGAAGAAGCAAACGAAAAAATGGCCAGCACCAATGCAGTATTGATACTGGGCGCTAACGATGTGGTGAACCCCGCAGCGAAAGAAGATCCATCGAGCCCGATATACGGCATGCCGATACTGGAAGTAGAAAAAGCAGACCATGTTATTGTAAACAAACGCAGTATGAAACCCGGATATGCAGGTATAGAAAACGACCTGTTCTATAAACCGAAGACCTCTATGTTGTTTGGTGATGCCAAAAAAGTACTGCAGGATCTGGCAAGTGAGTTAAAACAGTTATAACAAAAAACAATAAATACATCCCTTTTATAGAGAAGTAATTAGTTTTTCTATGAAAATTTAAAACGTTTATTAAATTTACCTTATGAAAAAATTAAAGTCAGGTATTTTACTTACTGCAATCACTACACTTTTGGCATTTATGTCTGTGTTATATATATCATCATGCAACAATAAAGCGCCTTCACTAAGCCCCACCAGCTGCGAGAATGTAGTATGCCAGCATGGCGGGTACTGTAACCAAGGCGTATGCCTTTGCCCTACAGGCTACCAGGACAGTCGCTGCGGTACAAAGTGGAATTCAAAATTTGTAGGCAGGTGGAATGTTGTAGAAACTGTTACATCCAGCGACACTTACGATACCATAGGGGCCCAAAGATATTACCAGGTTGTTATTGATACCACTGCCGTACCTAAAGAAATATTTATATCGGGCTTAAGGGGTAATGGCACTTATACCGATGTTACCGGCCTTATAGATAGCACTACGATAGGTTTCCAGATACAGGCTTACATACCCGGAAACAATGGGAACTTTACTATAGTAGGTGGTTATGCTCAAATAACCAAAATTAAAAACACAGCAGATACTGCATCTGGTATCTATTATACAGACTATCTTAATGCCCAGTCAATTAGGGAACATGATACGATCAAGTTCATAATGACCAAGTAATATCAACTTTTTATAAAGTAAAACTCCGGCTCCTGGTAGGAAACCGGAGTTTTACTTTATACCCTTAACGGCTTTATAAACCTCTAATGGCAGGATTGCGCTCAATTTAAACGGGTAAAAATGATTTGGCACATAGGGAAATAAAGGCGTGAAAGGATGCTCAATTCAGTGTAAAAAAGAATATGCTGAAATTCTAAGAAAATAATTTGCAAAAATCATTTTGTTACCTACTTTTGCAATCCCATTTCTGATGGGGACAGTTCTTAAAAAAATAGCCACTTTAGCTCAGATGGTAGAGCAACTGATTTGTAATCAGTAGGTCGCTGGTTCGATTCCGGCAAGTGGCTCGCAAATTGGGTTGCTTGTTGGCAAACTAAAATGTAAACGGGTAGATGGCCGAGTGGTTAAAGGCGACAGACTGTAAATCTGTTCTCTCACGGGTACGGAGGTTCGAATCCTTCTCTGCCCACGTTTATGCGATAGCAACAGGTAGTTTTTGGTAATACATAAGCTACCTGTTGTCATTGCTCATTTTAATAAAAATGTACAAGCGGGAGTAGCTCAGTTGGTAGAGCGACAGCCTTCCAAGCTGTAGGTCGCGGGTTCGAGCCTCGTCTCCCGCTCATCAACAAACTGAGCATAACGGGCAAAGGTCTGTAAGATGATTGTTTGTATGTTTAAATGTAGTTTTCGTTCAGGCACTAATGTGCCCGGTCGAAAACTAAAATGTTATCTGGGAGGAAGGAATATTAACAGTTAAAAGCTGTTGTAGCTCAGCGGTAGAGCACTTCCTTGGTAAGGAAGAGGTCGGCAGTTCAATCCTGCTCAACAGCTCACGTAAATGTGGAAACGGTGCGTGTGTTTTAAGAAGTTATGATCAGGCTTAACGCCAGAATATAAAACAATAATTAATATTTAAAAAACAGCTCTTAAAAAAAATAAAAAATGGCAAAAGAGACCTTTAAGCGGGAAAAACCCCACGTAAACATCGGGACCATCGGCCACGTTGACCATGGTAAAACAACATTAACTGCAGCGATAACTACTATCCTAGCGAGCAAAGGCTTGGCAGATAAGAAAGGTTATGATGAAATTGATGCAGCTCCTGAAGAAAAAGAGCGTGGTATCACGATCAACACTGCACACGTTGAGTATTCAACAGCAAACCGTCACTATGCGCACGTTGACTGTCCAGGTCACGCTGACTATGTAAAAAACATGATCACCGGTGCTGCACAGATGGATGGCGCTATACTTGTTGTTGCTGCTACTGATGGTCCAATGCCGCAAACTAAAGAACACATACTTTTGGCTCGCCAGGTAGGTGTACCTCGTATCGTAGTGTTCATGAACAAGGTTGACCTTGTTGATGATCCTGAAATACTTGAACTGGTTGAAATGGAAATTCGTGAATTGCTGAGCAAGTACGAATACGATGGTGATAACACACCGATCATCCAAGGTTCTGCTACCGGCGCTCTTGCTGGCGAAGCTCAGTGGGTTAAGGCTGTAGAAGATCTTATGGAAGCTGTTGATAGCTACATACCTCTTCCTCCTCGCCCTATCGATCAGCCGTTCCTTATGTCTGTAGAAGATGTATTCACTATCACTGGTCGTGGTACTGTTGCTACAGGTCGTATCGAGCGTGGTATCATTAAGGTAGGTGAAAACGTTGAGATCGTAGGTTTCAATGAAGCTCCACTTACTTCTACATGTACCGGTGTTGAAATGTTCAAGAAATTGTTGGATCAAGGTCAGGCAGGCGATAACGCAGGTCTTCTGTTACGCGGTATTGAAAAGAAAGATATCCGTCGCGGTATGGTTATATGTGCTCCTAAATCTATTACTCCACACACAGACTTCAAGGGTGAAGTTTATGTATTGAGCAAAGAAGAAGGTGGCCGTCACACTCCATTCTTCAACAAATACCGTCCTCAGTTCTACTTCCGTACTACAGACGTAACTGGTGAGTGCGAACTGCCAGCAGGTGTTGAAATGGTTATGCCAGGCGATAATGTCAACCTGTTTGTAAAACTTATCGCACCAATAGCGATGGAGAAAGGTCTTAAATTCGCGATCCGCGAAGGTGGCCGTACAGTAGGTGCAGGCCAGGTAACTGAAATCGTTAAATAAGTAACCACGGCTTGGCCGTAAATACTTTAAATATTAAACCGCCGGTAACCCCGGCGGTTTTTACTTTTACTTTTCTTACTGAAATTAAATGGCAGAGTAGTTTTTTAAAGAAATTATCTTACATTTGCCATCCGGTTTAAAGGTCAAAAGTTGTTCGCTTTTGGCTTTTTGATTTTAGCACACTGTTTACTGTTACAATGCTACTATACACGGGAATAGTTCAACGGTAGAATAGAGGTCTCCAAAACCTTTGATCGTGGTTCGAATCCGCGTTCCCGTGCAATGTTTTGCTCCTGCTACCCGCAAAGTAGCAGGAGATATTTTTAATTTTTAAAACCCGCAGGGGTGTTGGTTATGAGTAAATTTGGTAATTACATACAGGAGGCTTACGATGAACTCGTACACAAGGTTTCCTGGCCATCGTGGGATGAACTGCAGCAGACAACCATCATTGTCATTGTATCCCTGATCATTATTACCGTAGTTATATTCGGTATGGATTTCTTAGGCGAGCGTGTGCTTACCACCATTTATAACCTGTTTGGAAAGTAACGTATGGAACTGATAAATGATACCGCTCCCGAACAAGAACACGAACAGGAAGTAAAACCTGTAGTGCCTGTAGTAGATACCAAATGGTATGTACTGCGCGTGGTGAGTGGCAAAGAGCGTAAAATAAAGGAACACCTGGATAAGGAGATAAAGATAAGCGGATGGTCTAACTCCATTTTGCAAGTGCTGTGCCCTATTGAAAAGGTGTTTAAAGTGGTAGCTGGTAAGAAAGTGCTGCGCGAAAAAATACTGTTCCCAGGTTACCTGATGATAGAAGCTGCAGATGGCAAGCTGAAGGATGACATGATACAGACTATTAAGGGCGTAACAAATGTTATACACTTCTTAGGTAAAGATAACCCAACATCGCTGCGCAAAAGCGAAGTGAACAAGATGTTTGGTAAGATGGACGAAGTAAGTGAACAAGGTATAGGCTACGCAGAACCATACATTATTGGCGAAACCGTAAAGATAATAGATGGTCCTTTCAACGACTTCAACGGTGTAGTAGAAGAAGTGAACGAAGAGAAAAAGAAACTGAAGGTGGTAGTGAAGATATTTGGCCGTGCAACGCCTGTAGAACTCAACTACATGCAGGTGGAAAAAGTAGCATAAAATTCATCATATTTTTAAAAGCCGCATCGCACACGATGCGGCTTTTTTAGTTAAATTCACATCATGGAAACGAACTATCATTATGCTACTGTTACTGATGCTATAAATGCACTGAAACAAAAAGGATTCACGATTGACTTTAACCTGGATGACAATTATATATCGTGGGGCAGCGGCAAGTTTAAACATGATGAATTTGAGATCGTTGAAACTTACCGCTACGAAGGCAACTCTGATCCCGGTGACGAAGCCACCGTGTATGGCATAGAATCAACTACAGGCGTTAAAGGTATATTAGTTACAGGCTATGGTGCATCTTCAGATAGCGCGTCTGCTGCCATACTAAAGAAACTGGGAGTAAAGCATCAGTAGATCTTCATAAGGGAGCCTCGAAAGGCTTATCTGTCTCCATCCTCCTACCCTTCCAGATGAATAGAAATAACGATGCTGCGGCTATACAGGTTCTGTATGGCGTTTGAAAGTGGGATATTGGGCGATTTGAAGAGTTGGTTCACCAAACCCTGGCTCAGCTTTATTTCGGGTGAGAAGATGAAGTTTGAATTAAAAAATTCAAAGCCAACGCCTAACTCATAACCAGCATCTATAGGCTGTACTTTTAAAAATTCATCTTGTCTATGACTGCGCGCATTTGCCGCAAGGTCGTAATCGAACTTACCGCCCACAAGTCCATAAAACCTGAAGTTCTTAATGCGGTCACTTTTAAATTTTAGCTGCACCGGCAGGTGCATGTATATACTTTCTATTGTCCGGTCAGACACGCTGTCTGTAGGTATGGCATACTCAAATACCAAGCGCCGTTCAGAAAATTCAAGGCTGGGCACAAAACGAAGATCTATAAACTTACTAAGGCGTAGGTTAGATATAAGCCCCAGGTTGAAGCCTGGTAACCAGTAAGGTTGTATGCGTTTAAAGGTATCGGTATTGGCGAAGGAAGCTGTATAGTTGATGCGATACACCGAAAAATTAGTGCCGAAGGTAATGCCAAAGTAATATAGCTTATCATCATGCTCCGGCATGTTAAGGGCATCGCGCTGAGCAATGGCTTTATAGGAAACAATAATACAGCAGGATAATAAAATAACAAAAATGCTTTGGCGCATAGAATTATTTAAATGGTAAGCCATTGGTGGAACAAGTTACGAAGATAGTGGTTGCCTTGCATTTGCACATAACATATACCTTATCTAAATTTAGAAATATTTGCAATTCCTTTACAATTATTAAACCTTTAACTGCTAATTTTATCTACTTATTGTTCACTTATAACTTTTAGATACTCATGGCAATCCGTTTGGGCGATATAGCCCCTAATTTTACAGCGAGTACTACGCTTGGTGAAATAGATTTTCACGGGTACCTTGGCAATAGCTGGGGCGTGTTATTTTCTCACCCGGCAGACTTTACCCCGGTATGTACTACAGAGCTGGGACGCACAGCACAACTTAAAGACGAGTTTGCAAAACGTAATGTGAAGGTACTAGCCGTAAGCGTTGACGCGCTGGACAGGCATGCAGGTTGGGTAAATGACATAAACGAAACCCAACATACTATAGTTGACTTCCCAATTATTGCAGACCACGACCGCAATGTGGCCAGCCTGTACGATATGATACACCCTAATGCATCAGAAAACTTTACTGTGCGCAGTTTGTTTATAATTGGCCCTGATAAGAAGGTGAAGCTGACTATTACCTATCCGGCATCTACGGGACGCAACTTTTTGGAGGTACTGCGTGTTATAGATAGCCTGCAGCTTACTGCCAACTATAGCGTAGCTACCCCCGCCGACTGGAAGCAGGGAGAAGAGGTGATAGTGGTGCCAGCAGTATCTACAGCTGATGCTGAAATAAAATTTCCCAAAGGATTAAGAATTGTAAAACCTTACCTTCGTTATACGCCGCAGCCCGATTTGAGCTAAGGCTAAAGATTTTTCCCTTTCAGTGTGCGAACGAAAAAGCCTGTCACTTTTGTGGCAGGCTTTCTTTTTTATGCTGCCGGGCATATTTTAAAACCTGCCATTAATTTAAAATAAAACCATACCAATTTAACATCAAAATTAGTCATGGCTAAAGCCTGATATATATGATCCTCTCCTCCAGCTTAAAAGCTGGGGTTTAAGCATCTGGAAAAAACGTGCTGAATTTTGATGTTGAATTGGTATTATATTCATTTTGGGGTTAACGAAATTCTTGAGTAAATGTGGAAAATGTCTGAGAATGTCTGTTGACGGACATTTTTAGATTGGGATGAAATGCCTTACTGTGGCTGATCTTCGGGTAAATGTCCGTTGGGTAAGGAAAAAAGAAATGTCCTTTTGGAATTGCAAACCGTACAAGGTGGGTTTGTGTCTTTTATTTTGTGTCATCGCGAGGCACGAAGCAACCTTACGCTATTGTGGGTATTTTAATAGGAGTGTGATGATGGGTTTGCGCAAGTTGATGTTACGAAAGGTTGCTTCGTGCCTCGCAATGACCCCTGTTTTTGTGCTGGTGCCTGCGCCCCGTCTTTGAAAAAAGGAGGGGGACTTGTGAAATGTCTGTTGTAAAAAATAATCAAAAAACGGACATTTGGGGTTTGATTGTGGACTGAAATATGCTGTGGTAGCTTATATTACACTTTAACTTCACACTTAAAATGTCTTAAAATGTCCGTTGGCGGACATTTTTGGTTTAGCTATTTTTTAAAACTCAACTCCTATTTATGCTGTGCCCTTGTAACGCAAGGGTTTACAAGTTATATGCGGGTGCAAGGTACTATTGATGGCCGGTATTACGGTGAAGAAGTTATGCACTGTTCCACATATTGGAGTGTTTCACACAGTATGGGTGCAAGTCAAAAGACTTGCTAGTTTATAGCACAAGTGGAAACCCTTGCGCTAAGTGATGCTTATTTTATCCAGATGATTTTACATGCAGCGTTGCTGTGCAAGATATTGTACTCGGATATAATTCCCAACACAAGATAGACACAAGCTACCTGCCGGGATTGGCGTATGTGAGTTGTAAATGATATGCAAGGACGGCAAGGGCAGCCCTATCGTGTACCTGAAACTTGTTGAATAAACTATCCCTTAGCCCTTCTATGCTACGCGTTGTGGTTTTTAGCGTATCAGCAATTTCCTTATAGCTTTTACTGGTGCATATATACTGCAACACTTCTTTTTCTTTTTTAGTAAGATGCGGATTTTCTAGCTCTTTATTTTTTACAGCTGTGTGTATTTTTTTAGGGGCTATACCAGAATAGTAGCACCCTATCTCGTGAATAGAAATGATGGCTTGCTGGAGTTCTTCGGGCTTACAATCTTTAGTTAAAAAACCGCCTGCACCATTTTGCAACATTTCAAGTACGTGATATAGATTGTCAAAAGCCGATAAAGCGAGCATCCTCATATTTGGCCACTGCTTACGAATATTGAGCGCTGTATCAAAACCATTCATTATAGGCATCTGAATATCTATGATACAAACATCGGGAAGGCTTGGGGCTTTTGTAAGCTGTTGTATCAAATCAAATCCATCTCGTGCCAGCATGATGACCTCTATATTTCCAGTCAAGGCAAGTACAGTAGCAATTGACTCCCTCAAAATGGTATGATCATCAGCGATAGCAACGTTGATAACGGTTTTAGGCTCCATAGGTATAGGTTACACCTGAATAAATTGGGAAATAACAATAGAAATATATTCCAATAAACCTACAGGTAAATAACGGTAAAAAAAAGTTTTTTCCAGTTTTTTACCCGTAAAATAATTTTTAGGTAAGATTTAGGTTTGCACCAGCTTGTTAAAGAGCAGTTAAAGTCACTAAAAATTAAATTACTCCAAAATTCATTGCACATGGCAATATGCTAACAAGCTGTTCCCGAAAAAAGTTTCACACCTGCGCCCTTTACTATCCTGGCCTCAAACAACCACAGCAACAAAACTTTCCTCATGGCCATCCCTGGCAAAAAAATTAACCCTTATGCTATAACTCCAGGAAAAAGAGAAACACCTAAAATACCATTTACATCAATTAACAATTAAAATCCTTAAAATGAAAAATTTAAAACTATTTAAAAACTATTTTTTATTATTTGCGCTTGTATGCCTGGGCCATATGGCAAACGCCCAGGTTACAGTGACAATAACCCCTGCTGCCACCACAATTTGCAATGGTACAAGTATGCATATTTCGTCTTCTCCATCAAGTGGTTCTTATACTTACCAGTGGCTTATAAGCTACACTGGAACTTTTTCAAATATACCCGGACCGGCAGGCACCACAACCCCGTTGGTCTATACCCCGTCCTCGACTTGCAGCATCAAACTAGATGTAACTGCGGCAGGTATTACCAGCCATTCATTACCAACCACAATAAATGTAGCCCCAGTAGTACCAGCGTCAACAATATCGCCCAGCACACCGCCTTCTGCATGCGTAGGATATACCGCAGGAACAGCGCTGACAGGAACAACAGTATCGGGTGCAAGCTATCAATGGTACAATGATGCAGGCGCCATTACAGGTGCAACTACCACCAGCTATACTATACCTACAGGATTGGCTGCAGGCACCTATCATTACACTTTACAGACCAGTGTTGGCACATGCACTGCAACATCCAACACATCTACATTCACTGTACATGCATTGCCGGTGGCTTCCATTTCACCAACTTCAGGTACCTATGTATGTGCTAATGCACCGGTAACATTATATGCATCGCCCACAGGCACAGGCGATACCTATGTATGGTCTGATTTTAGTACAGGCCCTACCCTCACCTTTACCCCTACATCATTATCAACAGCCTATCCGTACAGTGTTACAGTAACAGATGCCAATGGCTGCTCCAATAGCGCCAGCACAAGTGTAACCACTTATTCAACTGTACCATCGGCAACAGTAACCCAATCGTGCGGAACAACTTTCTGTACAGGTGGCAGTGTGACGCTGACTGTGCCAACCGGTTATACTACTTATAGCTGGACGCTTGATGGATCGGCAGTTTCATCTACATACTCCTATACCTGCTCATCACCAGCCAACGGGTCTCATAATGCCGTGGTAACGGTAACAAATGCAAGCGGATGTACCGCACAATCCACCACAGTTATTACATCGCACCCGTGCACAGGATGCGCACCAACCGCCTCTTCATTCCCGTCTTGCCAGCAGTACACCGTGCTGGGCGAAACAGGAACCATTAGCGGTACCTTAATTTTAACCAGTGGTGTATATTTTTTGAGCAGCCCTACAGGTACAATTACCATACCCGGAGATGTGGAAATAAGCAATGCCACCATATTGGTAGATGAAAACACCACCATAGATGTGCAAAGCCTGGGTACCTTAAAACTAGCACAAGATCATTTATTTACCTGCTCACCCAACATGTGGAAGGGTATTGTAGCCGAACCCAACAGCGATGTGGAACTGAACAGCAATTTTATAGAAGATGCTATTACTGCAGTGAGAACTGATGGTACATCAGGCATGGCAACTATTTCGTTATTAGGCAACGTATTTAATAAAAATAATACCGGCCTGGTCATTAACAACTATAGCACTACTCCTAGCCTTGTAATGCGCGATAATATATTTACCACTCGTAATTTCAATTCATGGCCCGGCTATCCTTTTTACTTTCCGTATTACTATACTTTGATAGCCCATAGTTCTGCTCCTGCCCCATTCAGATCGCCCCATGTTTTAGAAGTTTGCGGGTATTCATTTACTACCTGTAACAATGGCCTGTATTCTTACGGTGTGACGCTGGACCACAATGCCGCCAATATAAATATAGGAGAATCAAATATAAGTTACTACATAAATCTGTTTGATCATATGCTGTACGGTGTGTATGCAAAAAACAGTTTTACTACCATTTCTGCATGTATTTTTTCTAATATGCAAAACAGCTCTGCCATACCTGGTGGCGATGGGGTGTATGCAGTAAATGATATAGACTCACCTACCACTGTGAATATAGGCCTGGCAGGCGACTTATATGGCAATCAATTTTACCTTCCCAATAATTCTGCGCCTAGCCCAACCTACTCGGTGACAGCTGTAGAGGCTGATAATGTGTATAACCTAAAATCGCAGGGAACATTGATCATTGCCGACCAAAGCCTATCCATTTATTCAGCCGGGGTTGTTAGTTACAATAATTTTGCTTACGAAATAAGTGGTTATAACTACAATAATGTGGACATCAGCTACGACACTATACTAAATATTACAAATGGCATAGACTTTTCTGATGAAAATAGCGGCACTACAGCAAATTACGGCTCGGTTAATTTTTCCAACAACATCTTCGGTGCCGGTGCCAGCGATGGGTATATTAATGAAGCTATAATTGCGACGAACAGTAGTACTATAACCCCAACTGTAACAGGCGCTATAACTATTAACAATAACTCTATGAATAATGGGTTTTTCAATATCTTTACGACTCAATTCCAACAGCATTTAGTAACAGAAAAAAACAATACAATCACCGTTTATAACGATCCTCTAAATATTACCGTAGAACATCCATTTGGAATATATAATGAAAGCAATTCCGGCGACGTTGTTGAAAATAATAGCATACAAGGAAGCTCAACAGCAGCTAATAACATCCTGGCATATGGTATTTGGGAAGAGTTTGCCAATAATACCAGGCTGAGTTGCAACGCTACAACATTTATAGGAACCGGGTTTGAATTTGACCTTTGTTATCCGACACTGACATGGAGCGATAATACAATGATGCAAAACTTACAGAGCATGGTAATAGATGGTGGTGGAATAGGCACACAAGGTTCGCTAAAATATGCCAGTGGTAACCTGTGGATGGGTAATTTACCCACAAGTTCTGATACCTATGTTACCGGCGGTACAGACCCTTCTTCTAATTCTGTATTATATGTTCAGGCCTTAGGATACCCATATGCACCAGTTGTAAATAACGGAAGCGGGAGCTATACCTATAATACTACAGGGGCTTTACTGGCAGCAGTACACCCAAACCCTGCAACATGCCCGTTACCCAGAACCTATAGCCCGTCTTTAGTTGCAAATATTATAGCATCTGCACAAACATATGTACTTTCACCTAACCCTGGTAATGGTTTAATAAAAATTACGCAGGCAGTGGAAGATGCCAATGTGCCGGCGCAGGTAACCAGCATTGATGGCAGGATTGTATATAAAGGCCAACTGCAATTTGCAGACCGCTACGCTACGCTTGACCTGCAAGGCATAGCCCCAGGTATGTACATGGTACAACTGCAAGATAGCAACGGTGGTATTTATAATATGAAGTACGTGATAAACAGGTAATTTATTGTGCCCCTGTACCTAGCCAATAGTGCAGGGGCATTTTAATGTGCATATCGCTTTATAAGCGAGTCATAACAATACACCAATAAATAGTCATCAATATAAATATTGGTGACTATTTATTTTAAAAACAACCCTGAGCCATGTCTATATTTTAAACTTTTTTACACATGCAAGCTTATACCATTTAAATATCAAAAAGAAGGCATTTTTGATGACCAATAAGATAGGTAACATTTAGCTTTCATATTGCCTTGTATATAGTATTTGCGAGAACCTTCATTTCTTTTTTGCTTGGCCAAAAAAAAAACGAAGCAAAGAAAAAAGGCCACTTTAAATCGATCGCTCCGCGGATTTAAAGACGCTCTGCTGCGTGTTGCGTATCGGGACCTTGATTAGGGGCCACTGGTTTTTGCAGGCGATAAAGGATCGCTGCAAAAAAGGTGGCTGAATATGGGTTCAGCTTTTCTTAAATTAAACTATACACTTAAATTACATATCATCAATCTCCAACTTAACAGAACCGATATGCATACCTATGCCTAATTTAGACGTTAAAATGGCGTATCTTAACCTATAAATAATTTTATTTTAGAAAATTCTTATCATGCATCTAGAATAAAATGATATGCCGGATTTTTGACATCGTGAATATTGTTTGTTATTTTTATATTACCAGTAATTCATCCTTATGCAACTACAATCATTCGTAAGATATTTTTTGCTTATTGTACTTATAGGCCTAAGCAATACTACAAAGGCACAATTTATTGTTACAATAATTCCCTCCACACTCGTACTATACAATAGCAATCCTGTATATATATATTCCAATCCATCAAGTAGCCTTTATACGTATCAATGGCTTGTAAGCTATGGAGGCCCCTTTACAAGTATATCCGGCCCCGCAGGGACCTCAACCCCATTAATTTACACACCAACTTCTTCAGTTTGTATTATCAAACTTGATGTAACTTATATGGGCATTACCAGCCAGTCATTTTCAACTACCATAAATGTAGATTATACCACAGATACGTTAGTATATTTCAACACTGCAGTTACAGATACGCTTGAATGCGCAGGGGGCGCCTTAAATGTAGCATATAATACTTCTTTCCCTTTCCAAAACGGCAATATTTTTACGGTGCAGCTCTCTAATGCCACAGGCAGTTTTGCCAATGCGGTGAACATAGGCTCTGCAACGGCAACAACAGGTGGCAACATCAGTTGCACCATACCTGCCAATACACCATCTGGGGCAGGGTACAGGTACCGCGTCATTGCAACCAGCCCAGCGGATACATCTCTTGCCGATGGCAATAATATGCGAATAATAAGCGGTGCGGTTACCGCAACAAACCTGGTATGTGTGGGCGATACGGTGAAGCTGGCAGCCAACGATACAGGTACCGGGATAACGTATAGCTGGGCCAGCCCCAATGGCTTTACATCAACGAACAACAAGATCATCAAGCCCAGTTCTGCCTATTCAGATTCCGGTGCATATTACCTTACAGAATCGGCACCCGGCTGCAGTGTTAAAGACACAACACATATAAGCCTGAAGGTGGCGCCAGCCAAGCCGGTGGCCGGCAGCAACAGCGCAGTATGCAAGGGCGCAGCCATTGACCTGACAGGCAGCGCCAGCACCAGCGGCATAACCTGGCAATGGACCGGCCCTAATAGTTTTAGCAGCACAGCCCAGAACCCCGGCATAACCCCGGCGGTGTTTGCAGATACCGGCTACTACATAGTAAAAGTGACACTAAACGGCTGCACCAAAGCAGACACCACTCATGTAGCCGTACTACCCTACCCGGATACAGTGTATGTAACCGGGAAAACAACAATTTGTGCAGGCGATAGCTTAATACTGAACGGCAATGCACCTAATGCAGGTGTAGTATATAACTGGACAGGGCCTAACGGCATTAATACCGGCACACAAAATATTGCTATTGCCAATGCCACCACCATAAATGCAGGGAGCTACTACCTATCTGCGAGCCTGGGGAACAGCTGTGCCTTGATAGACACAATAAACGTGCAAGTATTGCTACGCCCGGCGCTGACCCTTGCTGATACCTTGCAGGTATGCCAGGGTGGTTCACTTAGTTTATCAACCGGGGCGCCTACCACGGGCGTTGCTTATAACTGGACCGGGCCTGGTTTTACAGCCAATACACAAAATCCTGTTATTACCGGCATAACCACAGCCGACAGCGGTAAGTATTTTGTTACTGCAACAGCTAATGGATGCAGTACAAAGGACAGCACCTTTGTAACCGTGAATGCCACACCTGTAATAGGTGCGCTTACTTATTCAAACCCATTGTGTGCGGGCGATAGTATAAAGATCATTTGCCCGGTACTGCCACCGCTTGTCACCTATTCATGGGCAGGCCCCAATGGCTTTACTTCGGTGCAGCAAAATGTAACCATTGCAGGAGCTATAGTTGCCAATACCGGCAACTATATACTAACGGTTACCAAGAATGGTTGTGCGACCAGTGATACGGCAAGTGTTACCGTAAATCCATTGCCTGCAAAGCCGGTAATAAGCAGCAACAGCCCAGTGTGTGCAAGTACATTGCTCTCCTTCAACCCTGTGGGCACAATAGGTGCAACGTATGTGTGGAGTGGCCCTACGGGGTTTAGCTCGCTGATAAAAAATGCTACCCGTAATGTGGCCGTTACTGACAGCGGCAGCTATATAGTAAAAGCCACCCTTAATGGCTGTAGCGCCAGCGATACCACGCATGTAATTGTATCTGCAGCGCCGGCTAACGTAACCTATAGCAGTAACAGCCCCATATGTGTGGGCGATACGCTAAAGGTTATAAGTAATACCACAACTACAGGTGTTGCCTATGGCTGGACAGGGCCAAACGGGTACAGCACCGCACAACAGAATTTTAATATTAATAACGCAACTGCGGCCAATGCAGGCAAGTATGCACTGACCCTTACTTACAATGCATGTGTGCTTAGCGATACCGTGACCGTGGTGGTGAAGCCATTACCAATTGTACCTGTGGTGGGCAGCAACAGCCCGGTATGCACCGGTGCATCGCTCAACCTGACGGCAACCAGCAGCGCCGGCGCCACATTTGTATGGACGGGCCCAAATAGTTTTGGATCGAACACGCAAAACCCAAGTGTGAGTAATGTAACAATAGCAGCAGCGGGATCTTATACCGCCAAGGCAACGCTTAACGGCTGCAGTGTTGTTACATCAACCGGCAGTACAACCGTAACTATAAATGTAACACCTACCGGCACAGCAACCAGTAACAGCCCTGTATGCACAGGCGATACATTGCAGCTAACAGGTAATGGTACACCTGCGGGGGTGAGCTACCACTGGACAGGACCAAATGGTTTTGGAAGCACGCAGCAAAACCCGGCATTGTATCATGTATTGGCAGCAGCAGCAGGTACTTACTCGCTCTCATTATCGCTGAACGGTTGTACAGCAACCACAACAAACACAGTGAGCATAACACCTAATACAGGTGCCCCTGTAATAACCATTGCTACACCTAAGGATACTGTATGCGGAGGTGATGCTACTGTATTTACAGCTACTGCAAGCAATGCGGGCAGCAACCCGGTATATACCTGGCGGATAAACGGGGCAACAGTATTTACAGGCAATCCGTATACAACAACAGGGCTGGCAGAAGGAAATGTGGTATTGTGCAGTATAAAGAGTAATGCCGCTTGTCAGCCTGTTAATACAGCCACAAGCAATAGTATCAGCATGGAAGTACAGGCATCGCACCCGCCGCCCGTAACCATTACTGTTTATCCACAAGTGTATAACCCAGGTATAAAGGTGACGTTCACCGCCATTTCTACAGGAAGCAGCAATTGCCTGAGCTACCAATGGCGGGTGAATGGCGTAAATATAACCGGGGCCACATCTAGCTCTTTTGAAACGTATAGCTTAACAAAAGGCGACAAAGTAAGCCTGTATATACATAGCTCGTGTGCCTGCACTAATCCCGATACTTTACTTACTAACGCCATAGGGCTTGGGGTGAGCAGCGCGCGTATTTTGAATGGTTTCAGTATATACCCCAACCCTGCACAAAAGGAAGTGAGCATTACTACTACCGGCAATACACTAAAGGCTACAATAGCCATATATGACATGAGCGGCCGGGTAATGCTGCAGCAGGAAGTGAGTTTTGTAAATGGTGAGGTAAGGGTGCCGTTATCATTAGCTGCAGGGGTTTACATGGTGGAATTAGTGGATAAAGATGGAGGTAAGAATATACAGAGACTGAGTGTGTTGTAAGGGCTAACAGCACAAAAAAAGGCCGTCCCAAAAGTGATTTTTGAGACGGCCTCTGTAATTTATTTCCTTAAATAATTAGGCTATTGTTATGCTCTCGTCCAGGTAAACGTCCTGTATGGTTTGCAATAGAGATACACCTTCAGCAAATGGCTTCTGGAAGGCTTTACGGCCGCTGATGAGACCCATACCACCTGCACGCTTGTTAACTACAGCTGTAGTTACGGCTTCCTGCAGGTCTGTAGCGCCCTTAGACTCGCCACCTGAGTTGATAAGACCTACACGGCCCATGTAGCAATTAGCTACCTGGTAACGGGCAAGATCTATAGGATGATCGGTAGTGAGCTTGCTGTAAACCAGTGGGCTGGTTTTACCAAAGTTGATGGCAGTGTAACCACCATTGTTGGTAGGCAATTTCTGCTTAATGATATCGGCCTGTATGGTTACCCCCAGGTGATTGGCCTGGCCGGTAAGGTCTGCAGCTGTGCTGTAGTCAACACCATCTTTCTTGAAGCCATTGTTGCGCAGGTAGCACCAGAGTATAGTGGTCATACCTAGTTAATGAGCATATTCAAAAGCTTTAGACACTTCTATTATCTGGCGTGCGCTTTCTTCTGAACCGAAGTATATGGTAGCACCAACAGCTGTTGCCCCCATGTTCCATGCATCCTTAATGGTGCCGAACATGATCTGGTCGAACTTGTTGGGGTAAGTAAGAAACTCGTTGTGGTTGATCTTTACAATGAAAGGTATTTTGTGAGCGTACTTGCGGGCTACCATGCCCAACACGCCGTATGTAGATGCTACTGCGTTGCAACCGCCTTCAATAGCAAGCTTCACAATATTTTCAGGATCAAAAAACATAGGATTGGGTGCAAAAGATGCGCCAGCACTGTGTTCTATACCCTGGTCAACAGGCAGTATAGATACATAACCAGTGTTGGCCAGGCGACCATGGCCCATTATATTATTGAGGCTACGCAACGTTTGTATATTACGATTGCTGTTGCCCCATATAGCATCCAGGTGGTTGGGAGACGGTGTGTGCAAAGTCTCTTTCGGGAAAGTGTTGCTGGTGTGGTTTAAGTAATATTCGGCCTTGTCGGCGAGTAATTCATGAATCTTGTTTGCAGCCATATGATACTGGTAGTTGTTTAAAAATTGACCAAAGGTAATAATAATGATATGAATAGCGATGATGCTATAAGAAAAACTTATGCAAGGTTATGTTATTAATAAGGCTGGGCAATGATTTACCCCATCACAATCTATTTTTCCCGATTGATGTATGGATCTACCAGGAATATTTTAAGACCGGGAATAGTATTTTTTGTCAGTTCGGGAAAAGAGTGGTCGTGCTCATCGCGGAGGTCCACTGCCTGGCCATCCAGTGGTTTAAAATAAAAAAAATAGTAGTTGACCCTGTAGCGGCGCATTTCGGCCAGCAGCACCTGGTGACTGAAATCGAAATGCTCTATAGAATAGTAAGGCATATGGGTGAGCAATGCTGTTACCGGGCAGCGGTTCTCACTCTCATTGCTGGTAAATGTACCCTGCAGGTGCAGCTTGTTTATTTCCTGCGCCTCTATATACACGTCCTTTCCTTTGTTCAGCAGGGTTTTCATATCGTATATAGGGTACGTTATGTACGATAATGCAAACAATGCCACCAGCAGATAGTAAGGCCTTGGGGTAAGGTAATTCTTTAGCAGCATGAGCCAGGTACCACCCAGTATCATAGAAGTATAGACCATGAGCCAGATGTAACGTGGCTCAAAATGCATAGCCAGGTAGCCTACAGGAATGACCAGCGAGGCACTGAACAATATTTTATGATCGGTTTGGAAAATGGCCTGCATTTTTTTTGAAAAAACAGCGATGCCTGTGGCAACCAGTATGCTGACCAGAAAAAAACTGAGCTGCCCCATAGTAAGGAATGCCTGCATAAACGCATAGCCGCTGCGAGCACACTGCATAAAAAAAAGCTGGGGCGACTGCCAGATGGTGTAAAGATGCCCTTCGTTAATAGAAGGGTCTTCCATGCTATAAGGCGAATCAAAGTAGGGCGGAGGTATAAGGTGGTTGATGCCTTCTTTAAATGTTTTGTGACCGGTGATGGTCCATGAGCCGTTTATAGCGCCCGCATTACTGATCGCCCAGGTACCGTACTTCAAGTGCATAAGGTATATCCATGGCAACATGATAACCAGCATGGTGAGCAATACCGCTGCATATGTTTTAACATGCGCAAACAAAGGCTTGCCCTGTGCCTGGTTGAGCAACATTATGGTAACTGCCAGGTGCAACACTATGAAGTAAAAGGAATAGGTTTTAGCAAAGAAGGCAAGTGCACCTACCACACCGCAGAGTATCCATTTCCACCACGTGGTGAGGAAGTGGCGGGAACAGATAATGAGCAGGTATGCCAGCAGGAAAACTATTTGCCACAGGTCGTCGAACAGCTGCATATATACGCAATAGACCAAAAAAACTGGCAATACCGCCATAAGAGTGGTTACAATAAAAGCATCTAAACGGAAGCGGCGGAACATAAAGAACATGCCTGTGATAATGCCCATGCATGCTATTGCATTAGTAATGTGCGCAGCAAAAAGGCCATCTATCCCATGCCGCATGAACAGAGAGACCAGGAAGGGATGAAAGGGACTCCAGAGGCCATTTACGGCCCTTAAAATATCGCCGGTTGCGTAGCGGTGCGCTATAGTAAGATATGCAACAGCATCTGGATCTATATAGTACCTGTAGTACGGATATGATACCACAAATAAAACAATGAACAGCAATATGCTTACCAGTAGAGCCGCGAAGCCTGTTTTACGAAAGGTATGCTGTGTTGTATCTATTGCCATTCCTGCAAATTAAGGAAACTGCGGGAGGTGTGAATAGGAAATGGGAAATTAATAGTTTTCAACAAGCTCACTCAAATATCCACTCGCCTGCACCAATCTACTACCGTACCAGCTAAACATTTCGCCATCTACTAATTGAACTTTTGCATTAGGCAATACCGCTTTTATTTCAGCAATGTGCTGGTCTTTGAAAGGATATGGCTCTGAGGAGAGGAGCACAAGTTGTGGTTGCAGCGGTATTAATTGTTGCAAGGTGATTTCAGGATAGCGAAGCGCATCTTTCAGCACATTTACCCAGCCCATATTTTCTATCGTATTGCTGATGAAGGTATCGCCCCCGGCACACATCCATGGATTGCGCCAGATGAAGTAAGCAACCGGGGTTGGAGTAGCCGCTCTTTTAATACCCGCAAACCCTTTAGCAATAGTATCTATTAGTTCTGCCGCTTTGGTTTCATCGTTTACCAACGCGCCTACTTGCTGTATCATGGCAAGTGCATCGCTCATCTTTTTTATATCACTGACCCAAACAGGATAATCTTTGGCAAGGGCTTCAATTTGTACCTGGTCATTCTCTTCTTTGTTAGCTATAATAAGGTCAGGCTGTAGTTCCTTTACTCTGTCATAATTCACATTCTTGGTACCCCCCACTCTTGTCTTACTCCTGAACCATTCTTCAGGATGCACACAAAATTTGGTTATACCACACACCCTGTCGCCCATGCCAAGATCGTACAACAATTCAGTTTGCGAGGGCACCAGGGATATGATGCGCAAAGGGCGAGTGGGAACAGCTATATTCCTGCCCATCATGTCTGTTACGTTATGCGTCACCATCGGTAAGCCTGCGGTAAAAGAAAAAGATAAAGAAGCTGAACAAAAGATCGGTAGGGAAAATGGGCGATGTAAACATATCGCGCTGGTAACGTACCAGGCCAAAATAAAGCGCCAGGTTAAGGCACGCTAAAAGTATGTAACCTATAGCTGCCCACTTGCGGCCATCGCAGGTAAATATCCAGAAGGTAGTATATGCCAGCATCCACAAGGGCTGCACCCACTCCATGTTTGCCGGTGTAGCAGTACGTGCCAGCCACAAAGAATAGAGTAGCCACAGTATGTGAAACAAAGCCACCAATGGAAATAACAATGGTGGCTTTGTGGTAAGTCCTTTTATAAATGTTTTTAGATTACTCAAAATAATTACCCTTTTGAAAAAGCGTTCAGTATATCGTACTTGGTAAGTATGTGGTACTGGCCGCTTTCGTCTTTTGCAAGTACAGCGCCATTGTCTTTATTTATGTAGTGGGTAAGGCGTTCCAATGGTGTGTTCATTTCCACTATTGGTATCTCCTTGTCCATAATGTCACCTACCAGTTGCTCGCGCACATCAGCGTTTTCTATCAGTTTTTTAAACAGGCTGCCTTGCGTTATTGCACCGGTCATATTACCGTTCAGCATTACGGGCACCTGTTCAATATCATATTTCTTCATCAGCTCCATAGCGTCAGATACTTTGCTGTTCTCATCTATAGTTACCAGCCTACGGTGGCCGAGGCCACCTATCAGGTCGCCTACAGTGTCCACTTCCAGGAAGCCACGGTCCAGCATCCATTCATCGTTATATATCTTACCTACATAACGGCTACCATGATCGTGAAAGATCACCACCACCACATCGTCTTTTTTCAGTTTATCTTTTAACTGGCGCAAACCTGCAATTACAGAACCTGCAGAATACCCCACAAAAATGCCTTCTTCTTTTGTTATCCGGCGTGCCATCAGCGCACCATCTTTATCGGTTACTTTTTCAAAGTGGTCTATAGCTGCCTTATCATAATTCTTCGGCAGGAAATCTTCCCCAAAGCCTTCTGAAAAATAAGGGTGTACTTCATTCATATCCAGCTCACCTGTATCGAACCATTTTTTAAGTAATGAACCGTAAGTATCTATAGCCCATACCTGTACATTGGGGTTTTGTTCCTTTAGATACTTGCCGGTGCCTACTATGGTACCACCTGTACCAGCCGCAACTACAAGGTGTGTCACTTTACCATCTGTCTGGTCCCATATTTCCGGGCCTGTTTGCTCATAATGCGCCAATCTGTTGGCCAGGTTGTCGTATTGGTTCACATACCATGAATTTGGAGTTTCAGCGGCCAACCTGCGCGATACCTGGTAGTAAGACCTTGGGTCTTCGGGATCTACGTTTGTGGGACAAACAATAACCTGTGCACCCAATGCTTTAAGTATATCAGCCTTTTCTTTTGATTGTTTATCGGTAGTAGTAAATATGCATTTATAACCCTTTATTATGGCGGCCATTGCCAACCCCATACCGGTATTACCCGATGTACCTTCTATAATGGTGCCACCTGGTTTTATACGGCCATCAGCTTCTGCTACTTCCAACATCTTTAATGCCATGCGGTCTTTGATGGAGTTGCCGGGGTTAAAGGTTTCTACTTTTGCATAAACAGCGCAGGGTAAACCCTCCACCACTTTGTTCAATTTAACAAGAGGCGTATTGCCTATCGTTTGTAAGATGTTGTCATAAACACGCTTCATAAAAAGATACTTTTATTTATATACTGGAAGGCGAAGGTAAAATAAATACCCATCTGTTCAGACAGGTAAGGTTATTTGATAATAATGTAACGATCTATTTAGGAATAGGTCGCAGAATAGCAATAGCTCTATCAACAAGCAATGATAGAATATAAAAGAAAGCTTGCATTACGAATAACATGCACTATCAGTAGCCACTAATAATCCTTCTTTTTATTAAAAATGAAATGCACACCTACGTATATGTCAAAGTTATTCAGGTTGTTGCCAATAACAGGAGAAAAGATACTTGCACTGCCTATATAAAAAGGCCCCAAGTATAGCACAGCCCCCAAATTAGCTATTTTGTAGCTATTTGCCGTGAACGGCAAACCAAAAGAAAAATACTTCGATTCATACCGGGGTGCAAGTGTGAACGATGTTACATAATGATCGCCATAAGCATTGGTTTCGGGTGAACGTAAGTTGATAAGTGACGCTGCATTCAGGTAAAACATCTTCCCTAATTTCAAATCCATACCTAGGTGCAATGCAGTAGGTAAAAACATTTTAAATTTATCCGATTTGCTTTTCTGGAGAACAGCGCTATCCGTCATCAATTGATTTATAACCTGGCCATAAGTATGATTGGGATCTTTATTTACATTATATATTTCATATGCCGTAGCATTGGGGTTAGTACTATAGCTGCCCGTTGTTGTAGAAGCGGTATATTTTATACTACCAATGTCTGTGATGGATGCTGAAAAACGCACCAGGTACCCGCGTGCCTGCCTACTCATGCCCTCTATTGGGTTATATTCGTACACCACCCCCATATCAAGCCCCATACCACTACCAGTGGGTACACTGCCAAATTTAGCAAGCGGAGTCCCTTTTGATAACCACGTATTTGCATAGGGGGTAAAGGCTACATTAACCCTCCCTGTAAGATTGCTGAGCATGTTATTCTGATCTACTGAAAAACCAGACTGCGGTACTGTTACCCCTGCCGCCGCAAAGCCCATCATATAATTCAGGGTAACGCCGCCAGTCAAAACATTTTCTTCGTTAGATGTAATGATGCCCCCGTAAGAAACGCCCAATTGCGCAAATAGCTGGTTGTTAAATGAAAAATTATTGAGGTTGTAATTTTTTGACGTGTCAGCAGGCTGGCCACCCATAAGCCTAAAGGCATCATTATTCAGGTTATCCATATTCAGCAGGTAGCGCAGGCGTGTAGATACTGCCACGTAATACTTCTTTTTCACTTTGAAGGAAACTGCAGGGCCCAGAAAGTCTGCATTGCCATATATCACCTTGCTATCCTTGTTTGCCGACTTTATAAAAAAGGGATTACTCACCCCATTAAGTATGCTATTGATGCCCCCTTTTTTTAAGGAGTAAGCATTATTACCTACATAGCCACTGGCGCCTATTGCATTTATTTGAAAATCATCGTCGTTTACAACAAACGCAGGATTAGTGAACACATCGGTTATGACGTTATTACTTAAATTTAGGCCAATGTACCCTTGCGCTGTTGCTGTAATTCCGGGTAACAAGAAAAGCAAAGTCACCAGATAAAACTTAATTACCCTTAAAAATTCCATATATACCTATTAGTATAAAGACGATAAATATAAACAAAAGGTGTTGAAAATAAAACCACGGCATTTATAAAAGCTTATAAAACAGCACGCCATGAAAGATTTTAGAATTTAATGACGGATACATATAACAAAAGCAACGTCAGCCTTACTATGGATTTGTATCATTCATGTTCGCGATTGCTTATATTTGCGCCGTAATTTTATTTATCCATCAAAAATCATACGAAATGAAAGTAACTGTAGTAGGCGCCGGCGCTGTAGGTGCCACCTGTGCCGACAATATTGTTCGCCGTGAACTAGTTGAAGAACTGGTACTTGTTGATATTAAAGAAGGCTTCGCAGAAGGAAAAGCATTGGATATTACCCAGACAGCATCTTTGCTGGGCTTCGATACGCGTGTAACCGGCGTAACCAACGACTACACTAAAACAGCAAACTCTGACGTATGTGTGATCACATCTGGCATACCCCGCAAACCAGGTATGACGCGTGAAGAACTGATTGGAACTAATGCACGTATAGTAGAAGAAGTAAGCAAGAACCTGCTGAAATATTCTCCTGATACGATCATCGTAGTGATCAGCAATCCAATGGATACAATGACCTACCTGACATTGAAAGCAACAGGCTTGCCCAGGCATCGTGTTATAGGTATGGGGGGCATACTGGATAGCGCACGCTTTAAAACATACCTGCAAAAAGCGCTTGACTGCTCACAAAACGACCTGCATGCCACAGTAATTGGCGGCCATGGCGATACAACTATGATACCGCTTACAAGACTGGCTACCATCAACGGCACTCCGGTAAGCAATATGCTGAGCGCAGAACAACTGAAGCAAATAGCTGCTGATACTATGGTGGGCGGCGCAACACTTACCAAACTGCTGGGCACATCTGCATGGTATGCACCGGGTGCAGCAGGTGCGGCATTAGTTGAATCCATTGTTCGTAATCAGAAAAAAGTATTCCCATGCTGCGTATCGCTTGAAGGCGAATACGGACAGAATGATATATGCCTGGGCGTGCCTGTAGTAATAGGCAACAAAGGCTGGGAAAAAATAATAGACTACAAGCTGAATGCAGAAGAAACTGCAGAGTTCAACAAATCTGCAGAGGCTGTACGCAGTATGAACAAAGTGCTGGATACAATAAGTGCTTAAACAAACAGGATAGTAATAAGATAAAAAATGCAGCCGCCCCAACATAATTGGGGCGGCTTTTATTTTGATAAATACCAAATATTAGCAGATGACCAAGCCACACACATATAGAACAACTTATTAAATATAGTTCTACGGCCTATATTTAGGCCGTCATTTTTTTGTTTTTCAGAAAATGTTTCTATCTTTCGGTATCTTCTATTAACAAAATATTAAGGCTTTGAAACGAATAATACTCTCCTTTGCGCTGATCATACCAATGTGCGTTCAAGCGCAACAACATCATGAAATAGGATTGGACGTTGGAGTTGCTAATTATTATGGCGATCTGCAGAATAAAATCTTTCCAAGCTACGGTTATAAACCAACAGCCGGTATCTTCTATAAATATTTCCTCAGTCCGCATGTAGGCTTGCGTTTTGGTGCAAACTACGCTACTGTTACAGCTGCAGACAGCCTGTCTGATATACCTGCAAACAGGGCGCGTAACCTGAGCTTTGCATCTCATATAGTAGAAGTACATGGTGGCCTTGAAATTAACTTCTTACCTATAGATATAGATAGGATGAAGGTAACACCATATGTATTTGGCGGTATAGGCGCATTCTATTTCAACCCTTATGCACAAGCCCCTGATGGCAGCCGGGTGTTTTTGCGCCCACTAAGCACAGAAGGCGAAGGATTGCCACAATATCCTGATCGCAAGCCTTACAGCAACATTGCTGTAAGTTTCCCTTTTGGTGGTGGTATGAAATTCCTTATCGGTAAAACACTTGTAGTGACTACTGAATTGGGCTTCCGTTACACAACTACAGATTACCTGGATGATGTAAGCAAATCTTACGTGAACCTGGATACCTTATTAACTTACAGGGGCAAGCTGGCACAGCAGATGTCTTTCCGTGGCAACAAGGCTGCTAACTGGGATAAGAATTACCCGACCTATACCAATCAACGCGGTAACAGCAGCGCTAACGACTGGTACTGGTTTGGTAGTGTGGGTATAGCCATCTACTTCAGAACATTTGGCAATGTTAAGGACTACCTACAAGGCCGTTGCCCGGTATTCTACTCTAAATAATTATACCTCTTTTTCATAAAACGAAATGGGCTGCTCAATGAGCAGCCCATTTCGTTTACATACGTGAATAATAATTTCGCACTCCAACCCAATTAAATGTCCTAACACCAAGATTTAGGGCTTACACATATCTATTCTTTGCCCAAAATAGCGAGCCTCAATTTTTATTGCTGTGCTACATTGGGTGGTCATTTTTATTAAACAGGCAGTTCTACATAGAAAGTAGTTCCGTCTCCTGGCCTACTTTCAAACCATATCCTGCCGCCATGCGCTTCAACAATTTGTTTTGATATAGCTAGCCCTAACCCAAAAGACTGTTCCCCTGATGTCCCAGATCTTTTTGCCTCGGTGAACATGTCGAATATTTTATCGTGCATTTTTTCAGGTATGCCAATTCCATGATCTTTTACCGATATGACTACATTTTGTGGCTTTTCAGTAAGTTGAACAGAGATAATACTATCATTAGGGCTAAACTTAATGGCGTTAGCAATCAGATTACTAACTACCCGCCAAAGCTTCTCACGATTGGCTGAAACAATTAATGGTACTGCCTGCAGATCAATGTGCTGACCTTTTGCATCAGCTTTAAAATGTAGCAGATCAACACAATAATGTAGCAGTTTTAAAAGATCTACCGGTTCTTTCACCAATTCTTCCATCCTGGTGTTTACCTGTAGCAGTTGGCTAATCAGCTCTATTGAGCCTTCCCCCGCAGTTTTGATCAGCTCCAGCATTTCCCTGTCTTCATCAGAGCGTTCCTGGGCCTCTAACATAAGCGTGGCAAGGGAGTACATAGCGCCAACAGGGCTGCGTAAGTCGTGAGCTACTATCTTCATCATTCTTGTGTTTTCTTCCTGGCTTTGTTCCAGCGCCACAAGTGCATTTTTCAATTGGGTGTTTTGCTCGGTGATAACCCGGTTGATTTTCCTGTTGTTCTGATTGTTTTTATATAATGAGATGAAAAAGAGAATGAGTATAAAGGCCCCTGCAGAGATGCCGAGTATCCAAATATTTTTCCCTTTTATTTGGTTTTCCTGCTTGGTGATCGTCAACTGATTTTTAGTGATCATTAGTTGATTTTGGGTAAGTTTTGCATCTTTTTCAGCAGTACGGTATTTTATTTCAAGCTGATTAATCGTTTGCATGCTATTTTTAATTTCTACGCTATCTTTTAATGCTATAAGCTTCTTCCCATACTCATATGCTTGCCTGTAATTTCCGGTCTCTGAATAGATATCAGATAGGTTTTGATAGCCAAAAATAAGATCTCTCGATATGCTTAATCGTTGCGCAGTTTTTAACGATTGTAAAAAGTAATACTCTGCTTTTTTGTAATTCTTCAATTTGTAATAGATGCTAGCCAGCGTAGATATTTCCCCGTTCTGAGTTACAGGGTCTTTTTGAATATTTAATCCAATGTCTTTAATGATACACGTTAATGCCTTTTTAGGATCGTTTGCCATGAGATAGGCATTCGCCATGTTATTAAGTGTTACATCGGCAACTTCAGGAATATTGTTTTTCTCTGCAAGTATCAAAGCCTGATTATAATAGACCAGGCTTTGTTGTATGTTGCTGTCAATGAGATATAAATTCCCTTTGTTGACCAAGATGTTCCCAAGAATATAGTAATTCCCATATTGGATAGCAGACTTTTCACCTTTATCCAGGTAATACAATATCTTTTGAGTAAGATTGATTTTTTTTGAATCTTGAAGAGTAAGGAACAGCGTACTTATATTGTTATAATTACTGGGTAAGTCTGGGCAGGTAGGTAACGATTCGCCTGTGCTTATGGCCTTGTAATAATAACTTGCTGCCTGCTCATATTCGCCCTTAGTGCTGTAAATAGCAGCTATCTCTCCGTAAATAATAGGTAATGCAGTACGGAATTGATTTGAACGGCTGCATACAACGGCAGCTTGCTGAAAAATCTGTAAACACAATTCACTATTGCGTGTATTAATATACAGCTTTGACAAGCCTCTTAATGAAGTATCAACGCCGTTTGAAAAATTTATTTTTTCACTGGCATACAATGTTTTCTGAAAATATATAAATGCTTGTTGGGGATCTGTCTTTTCTAATTTAACTGCGAGGTTTATGGTATCTCTTATGTGAGATCTATCTATCGATAAGCTATCTATAGCACGTACAGATAATGGCAGAGTAACGAAAATTAAAAATATTATTATTTTTAATGCTTTCATTTATTGAAATAATTTCCACTGTTTAAATAGGTAAAATAACCTATTATTAAAATTATCTTCCGTTAACGCAATATAAGTGTACATGTCATAATTGCAATTTGTTCTTTTTGTTAAGATATAACTATTACTCAGATTATTTAAAAATAATCTGAGTAATAGTTATCAAAAGTGTTAATCAATATTTTTGAGGAAAGTGATTCCGGAATAAAGCTTTTTATATGCCCACACAGTGTCTTAGCAATACTTAAATCTTTACTAAGCTGTCCTACTCTCACATGCTGCTATACCTCCTAACTTAAGTCATCTTTTGACGGGAGGGTAAGGCGCAAAGCTTTATTTCTGCTTGTACCTGTAACAGGTTACCAAGTGATCATTCACCATACCTGCTGCCTGCATAAAAGCGTAGCATATGGTTGACCCTGTAAATTTGAACCCACGTTTCTGAAGGTCTTTACTCATGGCATCAGACTCCGGGCTTTTTGCTGGTACCTGGCCTGTAGATGTGCGCTTACCATCAATAGTTTTGTGGTCGGTAAACTGCCAGATGTACTTATCAAAAGAGCCAAATTCCTTTTGTACATCCATAAAGAGACGGGCATTATTTACAGTAGCTACTATCTTTTGCCTGTTGCGGATAATACCTGCATCCAGTATCAGTTGTTCTATTTTTTCATCTGTAAATTTTGCCACTTTTGCTACGTCAAAATTGGCAAATGCTTTGCGAAAATTTTCGCGTTTATGGAGAATAGTTTTCCAGCTGAGACCTGCCTGGAAAGCATCCAGTATCATAAACTCAAATAGCTTCTGGTCATTGTGGAGAGGTACACCCCACTCTTCATCATGGTACTGCTGCATCAGCGTATCCTCACCCGGCCACGTGCATCTCGTCAGTTCCTTCTTCATACTAGTTTCCTTTTATAACTGTTATGCAATCAGCAACAGACATCAGCTTCTGCTCGCCTGTCACATAATTCTTCAAGCTCACCTTTTGTTGTTCGCGTTCTTCGGTACCGGGTAGTATCACATACGCTGTATTCCTCTTGTTGGCATATTTCATCTGCTTATCAAACTTTACAGCATCAGGATAAACTTCAGCAGCTACTCCCGCTTCGCGCAATTGTTTAAGCACCTCAAGGGCATACAATTCATTCTCACCGCCAAAGTTGATAATGATAACCTGTGTGCCTGCAACCAATTGTTGAGGAAACAGGTTAAGTTCTTCTATTACATCGTAAATACGGTCTATACCAAAAGAAACGCCTACCCCAGATAGCCCTTTCAGGCCAAACAAGCCCGTAAGATCATCGTACCGGCCGCCACCGCCTATGCTGCCCATCTGCACCGCGCGGCAAGCAACTTCAACTATTACACCGGTATAGTAATTTAACCCTCTTGCCAGGCTTATGTCCACCTCTATAGCAGCTGTCCACTCAGCAAGCTTTAGTTTATCATAGTAACCCAGCGTTTGTTCCAGTTCTTTTATGCCTTCAAGCCCGGTTGCACTACTCTTCATTATATCTTTTAATGCAGCCAGTTTCTCAAGGTTATCACCATTTACATTGATCACTTTTTCTATCTGCGCAATACCTGTATCAGCAACGCCACGCTGCTGCAATTCAGCAACCACCCCACTCCATCCTATTTTATCCAGCTTATCCAGCGCTATGGTTATCTCCATCATCAGCTCTGGGGCATTGCATATTTCTGCAAGGCCAGCCAGTAGTTTACGGCTGTTTACTTTAATAGCTACCTGGGGCAAACCCAATTGATAGAACGCAGACTGGTATATGCACAGTAGCTCCGCCTCGTTAATAAGCGATGTACTGCCTACCACATCAGCATCGCATTGCCAGAACTCGCGGTAACGGCCCTTTTGCGGCCTGTCAGCACGCCATACAGGCTGCATCTGGTAACGCCTGAAGGGGAACGTAAGTTCATTCTGGTGCATCACCACGTAGCGGGCAAAGGGTATAGTAAGATCGTAGCGCAATGCACGTTCTGTAACTACCGGAGATGAGTATGGTTTGGCTAATAGTTTAGCCCATTCAGCAGATAATTTTTCTTTGTCGGCATCCTTCTTTTCGTGCAGGCCATTGTTCAGTACTTTAAATATCAGGCGGTCACCCTCTTCACCATATTTACCGGTAAGGGTCACCAGGTTTTCCATAGTTGGTGTTTCCAACGGCTGGAACCCATAATTTTCAAAAATAGTACGTAGTGTGCCTAATATATATTGGCGCTTCCTAACTTCCTCTGGCGAAAAATCGCGCATACCCTGCGGTATGGATGGTTTTGACATAGTTTCTATTTGTACTTTTTTATTATTGCATCGCAGGTTCTATCTATCAGGTCGTACACTTGCTTATAACCAGTTTCGGGGCCATACCATGGATCTGGTACAGATTGGTTTATCCCTTCCAGCTCATTCAGAAAATAATCTACATTGCTTAGATCTGCTCCTTTACCACCTATTTTCTTTATCTCCTGATAGACATCGCCAGCCATTGCGTATATCTTATCATACCGCTGCAGATCTTCTTTTACAAACTTCCTGGCCCTTTGCATAGATATGTCCACATTGTTTGCAAGACATATTTTCTGCGAAAACTGGTGCGGAGCCTCACCAATATGGTATGACTCTGTGCCTGCAGAATCAACGGTCCAGTCCAGTTTGTTTTTCAGTATCTTGTCTTTCATCAACCCTTCGGCAATAGGCGATCTGCATATGTTACCGAGGCAAACCATTAATATACGCATGTTTAATAAACGAAAGCAAAACTATAGAAAAGTGTTGTAGAATATTAAAACAATGCTAAACCTATAACGTAACTTTAAATTATAACAAATGAAGCAGTATTTTTAATACCTCATGTCGCACCAAAACTGCAATATACTAAGCATTGCACCCTATCGAATATTACCACCAAGCAGCGGCGGCCATTTGGGTATTGTTTACGTACACCACTACCTGGGCAAACTTTGCCAAGATCATGTTGTAAGCACTGTAGATAATAGCAGTGCAGATGACTACGCTTTTCAGCTCTACAACATTTTCCCCGAGGCTCCCAAACGGTACTTGCCTTTTTATAAATTAGGTGAGCTGATGGCTATAGCTCAAAAATATGATGTAAATTATATCTACTGCGATCATCCATATATGGCACCAACAGCCATAGCGCTATCGCACAAGCTAAAAATACCCTGGTTTTTAAGAAGTCACAATATAGAAGCAGAAAGGTTCAGAACTTTTGGCAAAAAGTGGTGGCCTGTAATGCAGATCTTTGAGCGGTTTGCTATGCGGCAGGCAAGTGGTAACTTTTTTATTACTCCTGAAGATATGCAATGGGCACAGGTAAACTATGGGGTAAGCCCGGCTAAAAGCCACCTTGTACCTTATGGCACAACGCTGGATAAGACACCCACCGGGCATGATGCCGCTAAAAAAGAAATTGCAGCAACACTAAAAATAGATGCCGGCATATCCTGGCTGTATTTTTTAGGAGCGCTGGACTACCTGCCTAATACCCAGGCAGTAGAGTATATACTAGATGAGATAATGCCCCGCCTGGATAAAAATAATTTAAAGTACCAGGTAATAGTGGCGGGCAAAGGATTGAATGACAATCTGAAGAAACGCATTGAAAACACGCCAAACATTTTATATACCGGCTTTATACCCGACCTTAATCAATTACTGAAAGCCTGCGACATTATGCTGAACCCCGTGATACTAGGAGGCGGCATAAAAACAAAAGCTATAGAAGCGCTGGGGTATAACAAGATAGTGATTAGTGCACAAAGCGGCGCCGCTGGGCTGGTACCCGAAGTATGTGGCGATAACCTGCTCATATCACCAGACCATGATTGGGATACATTTACCGCAGACGTGATAAAAGCTGCGGGTATGCATGCAGATATACCAAAGGTATTTTACGACATGTATTATTGGGGTAACATTGCCCGGAATATACTGGCTATACTGAAAGGATATAAACGCTAGCTTCCACTATTATCAAACGCGTATTGCACCAGGTTTGCCCCCATTTCTAAAGCCTGCATATGCTTTTCAGGAGGATCGCGATGCACATCAAAATCTTCCCAGCCATCCCCCAGGTCTGTTTCATAGCTATAGAAACATACCAGCCTGCCTTTGTATATCAGCCCATAGCCTTTGGGTGGTTTACCATCGTGCTCATGTATTTTGGGTAGCCCATTGGTAAACGTAAATTTCTGGTGGTACACGGGATGCGAAAAAGGAAGCTCGACCAACTCAAGATCAGGAAACACCTTTTTTAGCGCCGGGCGCACATAAGGGTCTAGCCCGTAGTTATCATCTATATGCAGGAAGCCACCACCCTGTAAGTACTTACGCAGGTTTTGGGCTTCATCGTCTGTAAGCGCCCAACGGCCATGGCCCGTCATGTGAATGAACGGATAATTGAAGATATCAGGGCTGCCTACTTCTACCTCTGCCTGCCGGGTATCAAAGCTGGTACGCAGTTGCTGGTTGCAAAAAGCAGCCAGGTTGGGCAGCGATGTAGGATTTGCATACCAATCGCCACCACCGCTATATATCAATAGCGCCAGCTTCATTTGCGCATGCACCACAGTACTGCACATCAGCAGCACACCCAACAACACCTTATATCCTTTGTTACCCATTGTTTATCATATTAAAATAAGCGCTTGCGCTTATTGCGGCAGTTTCAGTGCGCAGTCGACGTGTGCCCAGCGATACCGGGACATAACCTGCTCCTACACACAAATTTACTTCCTCTGCAGTAAAATCGCCTTCGGGGCCTATCAGTATTATGGCTTCTGCCCCGGGTTTTAACATTTCTGATAACTGCTGTCTTTCTTGCCCGTCCATACAGTGCGCTATTAGTTGCTGTTGTTTGGGATATTTAACCAATACATCTTTCAATAACATGGCTTCTGGCAATGCAGGCAAGTAAGCCTGTTGAGACTGCAACATTGCCGATATGAGTATTTGCTGCAAGCGATCGTAACGCATTTTTTCTTTCTCAGATCGTGTAGTAAGCAGCGGTATTATAGCAGCCGCGCCAAGCTCAGTAGCCTTTTCCAGCATCCACTCATTGCGGGCATTGTTCTTGGTAAACGCAACACCAAGGTACAGGCGTGCCACATCGGCAGCATGAAACGTAACAATCTCTACTTTTACACCGCATTTCTTCTTTTCTGCTGTAGTGATGGTGGTAATAGCTGTGTACCCCACCCCATTGGCCAGTTGCAACTGTTCACCGGTTTTCATACGCAGTACCAACATAGTGTGCCGCACTGTGCCTTCGTCCAGCCAAAGCGTTGCACCCTGCTTCAGATCGCCGTTAAAATAAAATTGCGGTAAGGTAACCATGAGGCAATTTACCTAAATAACTTAAAGAGTATGCAGCAAAGTGGGACCAACCGCAATGCATGCTAAAAGATTGATACAGATGGAACTCCTATAAGAAAAAGTGAGAAGATATGTGCTGGCTAAAACCAGGTATTTTTTTATGACCCGGCCTTAAGTAAGGCCGGGGATATTTATTAAAGTTACCAATAGAGGTAACAAATATGTTTAGCGGAGTTGCAATTGTTTATCGGTAATAAGCCTGCGAAGGTTGATAAGGGCATAGCGCATACGGCCAAGGGCGGTATTAATGCTTACATCACTCATATCGGCAATTTCCTTAAAGCTCAGATCACCGTATATACGCAGCACTATTACTTCGCGCTGCTCTTCGGGCAGCAGCTCTATAAGCTGGCGTACACTTTCATGTGTCTGCCTCTTTTCCATAGCATCGGCAGCAGTATCTGCAAGTGGCAGCAATGCACCTATATCGCGGCCATCAGGCAATGTTACAGGTATTTGCACCTTTGTACGCCTGAAGTGGTCCATACACAGGTTGTGGGCTACGCGTATGGCCCAGGGCAGGAACTTACCTTGTTCACTATAACGGCCTTCGCGAATGGTCTTGATCATTTTCAGGAAGGCATCCTGAAAAATGTCTTCAGCCATATACTTGTCTTTCACAAGCATATAGATAGCCGTATAAATTTTGTCTTTGTATTTGTGCACAATAACTTCCAGCGCCCGGTCTTGTCCTTCAATGAAGGCATGTATCAGTTCTGCATCTGATAGCTCAGATAATTTTTGTGTCAATTGCATATAACTCCTACTTTTTAAAACGGTAACGTACAAATCAAATCAAACTCACAACGTGTTATTAAAGTAGAAGTATATCTTATAGAGGTGCGTTTTTTAGTTTAAGTGTTAAAGCAAGTGCAAAAAAGTTAAAAAAATTCAATTATCCAAATATCATTTAAAATAATTAACCAACTGCCATCTAACTGTCTGTAAATGCTTTACAATACTAATAGACGAACATTAGCATAAAAAGGTTGGGAGAATGGTTAAAATATTTTGGCAGCATATGAATTTAATACAATAAATATTTTCAGATGCATATTGCTCTTCAGGTATTAAAAATACAAATGCCCCGCATAAAACGGAGCATTTGTCATTTCACCTCAAAAAATATTTATTGATCTTCATTGGTCAGAATAACATAACCATCAGAAATCAATCAGGTTTCTTACCATCCAGGAAGGTATTCTTGGTCTGGAGGGTAGCCTGTGAGTTGTTCTGTTTGTCATTCATACCTACAGTATAGCCACTGTATATGGTATCTGAAGATGCCAGGCCATTGTCCAGCTGCGTTTTCTGGCGCATATATGCCGGTACATTTTCCAGTTCTTCGCTGCTTTCGTTGCCCTTAATGTTGAAGCTCATGCGGCGCAGACGTTCAGCGCGTTCTTCCAACGAGCGTTTCTGTTCTTCAAAACGCAGCTTTTCCTGTATCTCTTCGCGGGTAAGCTGGTGCTCACCTATGCGGGTAGGTATCTGTTCTTCGGCAACCTCATTCTTAATGATCAACTGTAAGGTCGGCTCTTCCTTCTGCTCTGGTTCAACAACCTTAGTTGCTATTGTCATTTCAGCCTCGTTAGCTATTGCATTTTCATTGGTATCAGCTACAGGTGCGCTCATCACAGCATCAACCGAATAGGTATTTTTCACTGGGGCCATTTCTACCAATACCGGAGACATAGTACCTGTAGCATACATGTTAGGCACTGCATCCGGCATTTTTTGCTCTACTGCGGTGAAGTCACCCAGCTTTACCACTACTTTTTCAGGCTCGTTGCTTTTTGCAGCAGGCATGTTAGATACAATGTCTTTATGATCGAAACCAGTAGCTATAACAGTCACAGCTATCCTATCACCCAGGTTAGGGTCGTTACCCATACCCAGTATCACATCGCAATTGTCGCCTGCCTGCTGCTGTACAAATGCTTGTATAGCTTCCGCTTCGTCCATTGTATGCTCAAACTCACCTGCAGCTGACGTTATATTCAGCAGTAACCATTTAGCGCCACGTATATCATTATCATTCAGCAACGGCGAATTCAATGCTTCTTCAACAGCACGTTCTGCACGGTTCTCACCAGATACTGATGCACTACCCAATATAGCCACACCGCCATTTTTCATTACGGTGCACACATCAGCAAAGTCAACGTTGATCTGGCCTGTGGTGGTGATCACATCTGTGATACACTTAGCGGCAGTAGCCAATATATCATCTGCCATAGCAAATGCCTGTGTATATGGCAGGTTACCAAACTGCTGGCGCAGCTTATCGTTAGATATGATAAGGATAGTATCAACGTGCTCACGCATACGGTCTATACCTTCCTGCGCCTGCTTCATACGCCTGCGGCCCTCGTAAGTGAACGGTGTGGTAACAATACCTACAGTAAGTATATTAAGGTCGCGGCATATTTTAGATACCACCGGCGCACCACCTGTACCTGTGCCACCACCCATACCGGCTGTAATGAATGCCATACGTGTATTCACCTTCAGTATCTTGGCTATATCTTCCAGGCTTTCTTCACTGGCCTGCTTGCCTATTTCCGGGTTAGCACCTGCACCCAACCCTTGTGTAAGGTGCGGGCCCAGTTGTATCTTGTTAGCTACCGGGCTCAATGCCAGCGCCTGGGAATCTGTGTTGCACACCACAAAATCTACGCCGTCTATACCTAAATTGTGCATGTAATTAACGGCATTGCTACCGCCACCACCTACGCCTATCACCTTTATAATAGACGACTGATTTTTGGGGATTTCAAAATGTATCATAGTCTGTTGTTTTTGGGGTTAGTAACTTTTATCCTTTTATTGTTGTGAATGGTTGTGAACTTATTTATTGTATTTCCTGGTCTTCTACATCTTCAAAAATGCTCATAAACTTTCCTTTAAAGCCATCGAAAAGACGCTTAAAGTTTTCGCTGCGTTTCTTGGTCCTTTCTGTGTTGTAGGTATTATCTACTGGTGCAATAGTATCTGTTGCTTCCAGCTCTTCGGGGCTCATCAGTTCAGGTGCATCCACATCGCCAAGGTTGATGTAATTACCACCCTTGTTAGCAAAGTGCATCTTACCGCTTTCAAAGTCGTGGTAGCCACGCAGTATCAACCCAATACATGTTGAATATGCAGGGTTCATCAGCGCTGCCAGGTGGCTGCCAGCAAGATGCTCATTAGGTAAGCCTATGCGCGCGCCCAAGCCGGTTACATACTCTGTAAGTTGCTTTATATTGCGCAGCTGTGCGCCACCACCGGTAAGTATTATGCCACCGTGCAGGTGCTTGTCCAGGCCTATCTGCTTCAGGTGATACACTACATAATCCAGTATCTCCTGCATCCTTGCCTGTATGATGTGGGCCAGGTTCTTCACAGATATTTCTTTTGCAGGTAAACCACGCAGACCTGGTATAGTAATGTATTCATTATTCTTTGCCTCATCTGCAAGCGCCATACCAAACTGCACTTTCATCTGCTCAGCCTGTGCACGCAATACACCAAGACCCTGGCGTATATCGTTAGTTATATTAACACCTGCAAATGGTATGACAGCAGTATGCTTCAATATGCCATCGTAAAACACGGCCATATCGGTAGTACCACCACCTATATCTACTATAGCCACGCCTGCTTCCAGATCTTCTTCGTTCATTACAGCAGCTGCCGATGCAAGGGGCTGCAACACCAGGTCGGTAGTGATAAGAGAAGATTTATCAACGCAACGTTTTATGTTGCGTATGGCATTACGGTCGCCGGTAATGATGTGGAAATTAGCCCCGATCTTTATACCGCTCATACCTATAGGATCAATAACCGAAGTGGTATTGTCAACCGTATAGTCTTGTGGTATAATGTCTATGATCTGGTCGCCAGCAGGTATATAAGTCTGGTGCTGGTCGCGTATCAGTAGCTCTATATCTGCTTTGTTTATTTCGTCTTCCACATTGGTACGCACCCTGTCGCCACGGGTCTGCAGGCTTTTTATATGTTGTCCTGCAATACCTACATACACATCCTTAATTTCTAACTGAGGGTTAGATAACAGGCATTTCTCTATTGCCTGCTCTATAGATTTGATGCACTGTTCAATATTCATGACCACACCATGACTAACGCCTGCCGACTCTGCTTTACCAAAGCCAAGGATCTCCAGTTTGCCGAATTCATTTTTTCTTCCGGCTATAGCTACCACCTTTGTGGTGCCTATGTCGAGGCCTACTATTACGGGCTGCTGCTTAATGCTCATATCGTGTGCTTTAATGTGTTTGTGTTGATGTTTTTCCCTTATAAATATATTTGTCCTTTATTATTTTAGCCGGCACTTTGGGCGGCAGTTTTTTTACTGTTGGGGTCGATTGTCGAACGATAGCAGCTTTTGCATGAACCACCTTTGCGGGCACCGGTGGCGGCTTTGCGGGCGCGGTGGCCGTTTGCGATGTAACAGCAGCATTAGTAGCCGCCCCTATTTTCGTTGCCGCATTTGCAGTAACAGGTGTAACCCCATCATCATTCTTGCTCCTCAAACTATCCATGATGCTATTGTACCAGCTCATGGTCTTCATTCCTTTATCAATTGGCCCCTTCCATGGCAGCGAAGGCGATGCTACTACCTGTCCTTTAAACCGCAGGTCTAGTCTTTGGTACTTATCCCAACCTATATGGGTCATTATCTTTTTGTAGAAGAGCAACAGGTTATCAAACTTCTCCTTCATATCGGTAGTATCGCCCAGCAAAATGATATGATTGCCGAGTACTGGTACCAACTGGAATGAATAGCTACTGTCCATTGCTATCTGTGCTATCTGCGCACGCCAGAAGCTGTTCTGCTCCACGAACCGTACCAGTGCCACCACCTGTCCTTTTATAGACCTGCTGATGCTATCGTCATGCATCTGCGGTACATTGGTAACTATGGTAGTATAGTAGGTATACTGCTTTGATATAGGCATTTGCGCCAGCGAGGTATCTAAATAGTAGCTGCCGCCATTGTCTTCAAATACCCTTGCCACCGGTGCGCGCTGTGTTACATTCAGATGCAGTACGTTCTGATTGTCTATATAAGCCTGTGCATTAGCTACCCACGGGTTAGCAGTAAGGATGTACTCCATACGCTGTATATCCAGTTTGTTTACCGGCATGTGCAACACATCTACATGCCTGTCTGTTATGGCAATAGACTTCACCATATCATTGTCCAGGAACTTATACTTATCGCCGTTTGTGATGTTTACATCTACTCCCGTCAACGTCTTCTTATCTTCAATATTTGAAGCGCTCAGTAAAGCCGTAATACAGCCACCTGTTGCTACAAGCGCTAATAGCACCTGCAACACCTTACGAACCGATATTTTACGCTTTGCGCTCACTGTTTAGCTAAGTATTTCTTTTATTGGTTGTATCAAATGGTCTATATCGCCTGCACCTGCCGTTATCAGTAGTGCTGGTTTTTCTTTAGTTACATATTCCAGCAAGGCTTCTTTCGAAAGCACCTGGTGGTTTTTGTTCTTCATTCTGTCAGTGATCATCTGCGATGTCACACCCTCTATAGGTAATTCACGCGCAGGATAGACATCTAGCAGTATCACATCATCGGCCATGTCCAGGCTGTGGGCAAAGCCATCAGCAAGGTCGCGGGTGCGGGTAAACAAATGCGGCTGAAATGCAATAACACATTTACGACCAGGGAATAATTGTTTCGCGCTCTGTATTAATGCTGCAAGCTCTTCCGGGTGATGTGCATAGTCATCTATATATACCCTATCCGGTGTGTTCACTATATATTCAAAGCGCCTCTTTACTCCTTTAAACCCTTTTAAAGCTTCTATCACTGCTTCCCCATCAATACCCAGCAAATGGGTAATCGTAATAGCGGCTAATGCATTCTCTACGTTGTGCATACCACCTATAGGTAATTGCACATTTTGCAAGTCCCAATCTTTACCTTTTATATTGAATATATAGCCACCATTCAGCAATGCTATATGGGTAGCATGTACATCTGCATGATGATCGTTAAGGCTATATGTAATAATGTGCGGCGCCTTAATATCAGTTGCGCGGTGCAAACCATGCTTTACCAAAAGCGTACCACCTTCTTTTATATTACGGGTGTATTGCAGGAAGGCTTCTTCCATTTCTTCTACAGTGCCGTATATATCCAGGTGATCAGCATCCATAGCTGTAAGCACAGCTATATCGGGGTGTAGTTTCAGGAAGCTGCGATCATACTCGTCAGCTTCTATAACAGCTACATCTTTATCACTGCTCCAGTAGTTGCGATCATAATTTACAGAGATACCACCCAGGAAGGCATTACAGCCATACCCGGTTTCGCGCAGCAAGTAAGCTATCATGGTAGATATAGTGGTCTTACCATGTGTACCTGCAACAGTAATCGCAAACATAGCCTGTGTTATCCATTGCAATACATCGCTGCGCTTGTACACAGGATAACCGTTATCTATGTACCAGTTCAGTTCTTTATGACCCTTTGGTATGGCCGGGGTATAAACCACTAGCTCAGCTTCTTTATACACCAGCGCTATATCGTCTGTAAAATGTATTTCCATACCTTCCTGCGCCAGGTGGGCAGTGAGGTCTGATGGGGTACGGTCATAACCTTTCACTACGGCACCCTGCCTGCTGAAAAAGCGGGCCAGTGCACTCATACCGATACCACCGATACCGATAAAGCAGATCCTTTTTATGTTCCTTACGTCCATTCCGTTACTTTATTATTTCAAATACTTTTTTTGCAATCCTTTCATCCGCATCCTTTATAGCTAACCCACGCAGCGCCTGCGTCATTATACCTTGCATAGTGGTATCAGCCAAAAGGCTTTTAAGTTTTTTTACCAACTCACTTTTGGCCATAGCATCAGTAACCATCAGCGCTGCATTATGCTGTGTAAGCGCCTGTGCATTACTGGTCTGGTGGTCTTCTGCAGCATATGGGAATGGCACAAAAATGACCGGCTTAGCAGCAATACACAGTTCTGATATAGCCAGTGCTCCTGCTCTGGATATCACTATATCAGCGGCTGCGTAGGCATAGTCCATCTCTTTTATAAAGTCATACACTTTTACCCTGCCTTTATATAGCGATGCACTCTGTACCGCCTGGTGATAAAACTGTTTGCCTGTTTGCCACACCAGCTGCACACCGGTATCCATTATGGTTGCCAGTTGTTCATCAATCGTTTCATTTATTGTTTTAGCTCCCAAGCTTCCACCTATAGCCAGTATTGTTGTTTTTGCAGGGTCACCACCCAGCCACACCTGGCCTTCTTCCCGGGTGATATCCATCTGCGAAATATTTTTTCTTACCGGGTTGCCGGTAAGTATCAGCCTGTCTTTAGGAAAGAATCTTTCCATATTGGCATAGGCCACACAAATTGCCTGTGCTTTCTTGCCCAGTATCTGGTTGCTCTTCCCGGCATAGGAGTTCTGCTCCTGTATCATGGTTGGGATACCCAAACGTTGTGCCATCCTCAGAATAGGGAAGCTGGCATAACCACCTACACCAATAGCAGCATCTGGCTTAAAATCTTTTATGATCTGCTTTGCATCCCTATAGCTCTTCAGCAACTTAAATGGCAGCGTTATGTTCTTGAGTATGTTACTCCTGTTGAAGCCCGCAATGTCCAGCCCTATTATTTCAAAACCTTCCTGCGGCACTTTCTCCATTTCCATCTTACCCTTAGCACCTACAAAAAGCAATTGGGTACCGGGCTGCAGGCGCTGCAAAGCATGGCCTATAGCTACCGCCGGGAAGATGTGCCCTCCCGTACCCCCGCCTGCTATGATGATGCGCTTACTCATTTATGCCGGTAATATTTTTGTTTTTTTAGGTGTTTTGATGATCAGTTTGCTCTTCATTTCAGTCTCGCTACCGTCAGTATCCGCTTCAACTTCTTTAGTTTCTTTTGTGTCCACAGCATTGGCCATGTCTTTCTTCTTACCTTCCATTTCATCTACATAGCGGCTCACGCTCAGCACTATGCCAATAGCTATACTGGTAAACCATATAGATGAACCACCCATACTCACCATAGGCAACGTCAACCCGGTAACAGGCACCAGGTGCACGTTTACTGCCATATTCAACATGGCCTGGAATACCAGCGTGATGCTCAACCCCACTGCCAGAAATGCACCAAATGCATATGGGCACCGACGGAATATCAACACGCTTCTCCACAGGAATAACAGGTACAGCATAATGAGAACCGCCCCCCCAACTAAACCATACTCCTCAATGATTATGGAATAAATAAAGTCAGAATACGGATGTGGAAGAAAATTGCGCTGCAGGCTATTACCAGGACCACGCCCTGTGATACCGCCATTTGCAATAGCTATTTTAGCTTGCTGCACCTGGTACACATCTTCTTTCTTACCACCATCTTTCTTCTTGCCGCCTGCAAAATCTTCAATGCGCTGTTGCCATGTACTTGCACGGCCAAAGTGCGTTAGCTTAGATACAGTGAACAATAGAACCAATCCAAATATACCTGCTATGGCAAGCAACCCCAGGTGGCGCATACGTACACGCCCTATAAAGAATAAGATACTGCATGTAGCACCAAGCATCAACGCCGTAGAAAGATTAGCCGGGGCAATAAATGCACAGGTCAGCAACATCGGTATAAGCACAGGCAGAAAACCTTTTTTCAGGTCTTTAATAACCGGCTGTTTAAGACTGAGCACCCGCGCCAAAAACATGAATAAGGCAAGCTTGGCAAGGTCCGAGGTCTGGAAAGTAAGATTGATGACCGGGAGCCTTATCCACCTCGACCCTTCGTTTAACGAAGTACCGAAGAACAAGGTCCAGATGAGCAACGGTAAGCTTATAGTGTACAGCACCATAGATATACGCGCAAAGCGGGTATAGTTAATGCGATGTACCCAATAGATGATGAGCAGACCAAAAGCCAGTACCATCACTTGCTTCACCATATAGTAGCTGGCATTCTTTTCCATACGGTAAGCAAGCGACCCTGTAGAGCTGAATACCGCCAACAGACTGATGAAGGAGAGTATGAGCACTACAGCCCATATCACCCGGTCGCCCTGTGTTCGTTTCAGCAATTCCTGCCCGTATTGTTTACTTTTCAGCCACATTTTCTTTTACTGCTTTATTACACTTGTTTTCAACCCTTCATCATATTTCCAATTAAAGCCATTCTATACTTCTATCAATTTAATTACTAGAGTTCCTTCACTGCTTCTTTAAATTGGTTGCCCCTGTCTTCATAATTTTTAAACAGATCAAAACTGGCACAACCTGGAGAAAGCAATACCACGTCTCCCCTGTCGCTGCATTCAAAAGCAGTTGTCACCGCTTCCTTTGCACTCATTGTATCTATCATTACTGGCACCAATCCCTCAAATGCTTTGTGTATAGGTGTATTATCAACACCCAGGCACACTATGGCTTTTACTTTTTCTTCTACCAGTGCAGCTATTTCACTATAGTCGTTGCCTTTGTCCTGCCCACCCAGTATCAGTATCACAGGTTTGTTCATGCTTTCAAGCGCAAACCAAACAGAGTTCACATTTGTTGCTTTACTGTCATTGATAAAATCAACACCTTTAACCGTACCTGCAAATTCCAGGCGGTGGTCCAATCCTTCAAAAGTTTCAAAGCTTTCCCTGATCTTTATCTTCCTGATGCCTGCTACCCTGGCCGATATACCCGCTGCCATACTATTGTATTGATTGTGCTTCCCTTTTATTGCCAGGTCGTGGATGGATACATCCAGTTGCTCATCACCATAAAGAATATGGAGTTGTTCCTTCTTGACAAATGCCCCTTCCGTTAGTTCTTCGTGCTCGTCCATTGTGAAATAAATTGTTCTGGCGTTAGTAGTATGGTTGTGTAAGTAATTTTGTATCGCTTTATCGTCCTTGTTCAGCACCAGGTGGTCGTTGCTATCCTGATTTTCTGTTATCTTGAATTTTGAGGCCACATACTTCTCAAAATTGTAGTCGTAGCGGTCCAGGTGATCAGGAGTTATATTTAGCAGCACAGCTATATCCGGCTTAAACAGATGAATATCATCTAACTGAAAACTACTGATCTCCATCACATACCATTCTCGCGGCTGCTCTGCTACCTGCTTTGCAAAACTCACTCCTATATTACCCACCATAGCTACATCATAGCCTGCTTCCTTCAGCAGGTGAAAGGTGAGCTTGGTAGTAGTGCTCTTACCATTGCTGCCTGTTATGGCTATTATCTTACTGCTGCCTTTATACCTGTACCCCAACTCTATCTCACTGCACACCAGTATATTGGCAGCACGCACTTTTTTCATTATTTCAGTCTTCTCGCTAATGCCAGGGCTTTTCACCAGGCATGCGGCACCAAGTATCCTCTGCACATCATGCTTTCCTTCTTCATATTCTATACCCGCATCCTGCAACACCTGGCGGTATTGTTCATTAATGGTACCACCATCACTCACAAACACATCCCAACCCTGCTGCTTGCCAAGCAGGGCTGCGCCTACGCCACTTTCCGCAGCGCCCAGTATCACCAGTTGTTTGTTTTCGTTTTGCACTATTGCAGTTTTAATGTTACTATACTCATTATAGCCAATATGATCCCTATTATCCAGAACCGTGTTACGATCTTAGCCTCCTGATAACCCTTCTTCTGAAAATGATGATGCAGTGGCGACATCAGGAATACCCTGCGCCCCTCTCCATACTTTTTCTTGGTGTACTTAAAGTACCACACCTGTATAATGACCGATAAATTCTCAACCAGGAAGATGCCGCAGATAATAGGTATCAGTAACTCTTTACGCACCATTATAGCCAGTGATGCTATAATACCACCCAACGCCAGGCTGCCTGTATCGCCCATAAAAACCTGCGCAGGATAGGCATTGTACCAAAGGAAGCCCACACATGCACCCACAAAGGCACCGATAAAAATAGACAGCTCACCCAGGTTAGGAATGTCCATAATATTGAGGTAGCCGGCAAATATGTAGTTACCAGACAAGTAAGCAAACACTGCAATACAAATACCCGCTATGGCTGATACCCCGGTAGCCAACCCGTCAATACCATCAGTAATGTTTGCCCCGTTCGATACTGCTATGATGATAAATGTAACCACCAGTATATAAATAAGCGGGGTGGCTATATTGATGTATTTTTCACCAAACATAGCGCCCAGTGAGGCATAGCTCACTTCATGACTTTTAAGAAATGGTATGGTTGTAGTAACACCTTTGATGTTTACATAATAGTGCGCCACACCATTTTCATCCTTTCTTGCATAAGGTCTAGACATTTGCTTTTCAGTACTGTTCAGCAACACATGCCCATCTTTAGGCACTTCTCTCGATACCAGTACATTCTGATTGTAGTACATAGTAACACCCACTATAATCCCAAGCCCTACCTGTCCTATCACTTTAAACCTGCCTGCAAGGCCTTCTTTATTCTTCTTGAAGACTTTTATATAGTCATCCAGATAGCCTATAGCGCCGCACCATATGGTAGATACGATCATCAGGATGATATACACATTCTGCACACGGGCAAACAATAATGTAGGTATCAGTATGGCTGCAATAATGATAATACCACCCATTGTAGGTGTACCCTTCTTCTGCTTTTCACCTTCCAGGCCCAGGTCTCTTATCACTTCGCCTACTTGCTTCCTCTGCAGGAAACGGATCAGGTTCTTGCCGAATATCATAGATATCACCAGCGATGCAATGATGGCCATTGCAGTGCGGAAGGTGATATAATTAAATACCCCTGCTCCTGAAAGCCTGAAATGATCGCGCAGATATATGAACAAGTAATACAGCATCCTGGTTTGCTATTTATCTAATGTTATAAATGCTTCTGTTAATACCTGCCTGTCGTCAAAAGGATATTTCACTCCCTTTATCTCCTGGTATGTTTCGTGTCCTTTACCTGCCACTAGCAATATATCGCCGGGGTGTGCAAGCGCACAAGCCGTTTTTATCGCCTCCCTCCTATCTGTTATACGTAGTATTCTTCTTTTTTGTGTGGCATTAAGTCCTGCCACCATTTCATCCAGTATCGCTTCGGGGTCTTCGCTGCGCGGGTTATCGGCAGTAAGTATCACTCGTTCACTATGCTCACACGCCACTACTGCCATTACTGGGCGTTTAGCGCGGTCCCTGTCGCCACCACAGCCTGCTACAGTTATTATCTGCTGCCCATCTGTGCGCAATTGCTTTATAGTTGCCAGCACATTCAGCAGTGCATCGGGTGTATGGGCATAATCTACAATCCCAAGTATTTTTTCTTTGGGCGACATGTATGTCTCAAACCTGCCAGGTGCACCGTGCAGATCGCTCAGTACGGCCAGAATCTCCATTCCTTCCACACCCAGCATTTTTGCCGCACCATATACAGCCAGCAGGTTGTAGGCATTAAATGTGCCTATCATCCTGAAGTGTGCTTCATGCCCGTCAACTATCATTACCAACCCGGTAAGGTTGTTTTCAAGCACTTTACCTTTTATGGTAGCAGGCGCTTTTAAACTATAAGTGCATTTTTCAGCCTCAGTGTTTTGCAACATCACCATACCTCTTTTATCATCAGCATTGGTAAGTGCAAAAGCATTATCGGGCAAGCCATCAAAAAAGCTTTTTTTCACCCGTATGTATTCATCAAATGTTTTGTGATAGTCCAGGTGATCATGGGTGATGTTAGTAAATATGCCACCACAAAACCTTAACCCTGAAATACGCTTCTGGTGTATTGCGTGAGAGCTTACCTCCATAAACACATGTGTGCATCCTGCACTTACCATTTCGGCCAGCAATGCCTGTATAGCTATCGCATCTGGGGTGGTATGGGTAGCAGTGATCACCTTATCATTTATCTGATTTTGTACGGTAGATATAAGGCCGCACTTATAACCCAGTCTTTCAAATAATTTAAAGAGCAGTGTAGCGGTTGTTGTCTTACCGTTTGTACCTGTCACCCCTATTACTTTCAGCTGGTGCGATGGGCTACCATAAAAGGCATCTGCTATCAACCCAATTACCGCAGCGCTGTCCTTTACTTTTACATAAGTAACCCCATCTACTTTCTCTGCCGGTAGTATTTCTGCAATAACAACAGTCGCACCATTTTCTATGGCTTTTCCAATAAAGGTATGGCCGTCGCTGATGGTTCCTTTTACAGCAATAAATGCAAAACCGTTGCGCACTAAACGTGAGTCTATAGCCAGCCCCGCCACTTCCATAGCAGCATCTCCATGTGTTGTTGCACCGGGCACATTTATCAGTATATCACGTAACGCTGGCATCTCAATATTTAGCTTAATTGTAGTATTATATTTTCTCCTTTCACCACCTTTGTCCCCGGTGTTAACGATTGCTGGCGCACCCTGCCCCTCCCCGCTATCTGCACTTGCAGCCCTTCCTGCTCCAACAGATAAACCGCATCTTTAAGCCCCATCCCTGTCACATCAGGTACATTACCATAATAAACCTGGCGGGGGCGTATCACCATTTTCTTAGTGGTATCTGTATATAATTGTGCAAAGCTGCCGGGTTGCCCTGCTTGAGCAGGCACTTGCATACCTACCGCTTGCAGTAGTGTCTGGTAATTTCTTACTGTAGCCTGCAGCGCTGGTATCTTGCTGTCAGCAGCATTCTTTGCTACGCTATCCAGCGGGCCATCCCAGCCACCTATATTCCCGGCAAATATTTTGTCAGCTATCATACGGAACACAGGCGCAGCAACTGCACCGCCATAGTAAATATTAGAGTGTGGCCGCGTACGTATTACTACACATATGGTATATTTAGGCTTTTCGGCAGGGAAGTAACCTACAAACGAACCCTGGTAATAACCATCCCTATAAGTGATGCCTTTATCAGCCACCTGGGCCGTACCAGTTTTACCTGCTATGGTATAAAATGGCGACGAAATATTCTTAGCAGTACCCTCGCGCACCACTGCTTGCGTACACCTCTTCAATTGCTCTACAACTGCAGGGGAGCCTACCTGCTCTACTACAGTAACTGGAGAGAATGTTTGCACATCTTTTCCGTATTCTCTTATGGAGCTTACCAGGTATGGCTTCATCATTTTGCCATTATTGGCTATTGAGTTGTAAAGCATGCAGGTATGCAATGGTGTTATCTGCACTTCGTATCCTGTGGCCATCCATGGCAGGCTGGTCTGGCTCCAGCTCCGATTTTCAGGCCCTTTCACATTCGATCTGTATTCGCCACCCAGGTCTATACCGGTCTTTTTATCCAGGTGCAGTTTGCGCAGGTGCCCAACAAACTGATCGGGGTTCTTATAATAATAAGTATTGGCCAGTTTTGCCATGGCAGCGTTAGATGATTCTGCAAAGGCTTTCCAGATAGGCATGGCATGCAAACCCAGGTGCGAGTCGCGCATTACCCGGTTTCCAAATCTTATCTGCCCGCCTTCTGCATCTATTATGTCATCTACGGTTACATATTTGTCATTCAGCAGCGATATCAGTGTTACCAGCTTAAATGTTGATCCCGGCTCGGTAGGCATCAGTGCATAGTTACGCTGTTCTGTATAGTCACCTGTACTGTCACGCCCCAGGTTCACCATTGCCCTAATCTTGCCCGTATTCACCTCCATTACTATACAGGTACCATACTCGCATTTTTCATTTTTCAGAACGCCGTATAGTACATGTTCGGCAACATCCTGTATCCCCATATCCAGGGTGGTCACAATATCTTTACCATTCACTGCCTCTTCTTCACTGCCTTCTATTGGCATCCAGGTTCCGGTGGTCTTTTGCTCTATCCTGCTGCCATCTGTACCACTCAATGAATTATCGTAAGTAGCCTCAAGACCAATAGCCATACCCGGGCGCCATGTACCTATAATGCTTGTAGCAAGAGTTTCGTAAGGATTTTTTCTTTTCACCTCAGGTTCAGCTATAAATCCACCCGACCCTTTACCATGCCTGAATATGGGGAAATACCTCAATTGTTCATACTTATCATACGGCAAGTGCCTGAACAGCTGGTAATACATTTCCTGGTTATCGTAGGCTTCCTGCAGTTCTTTCCGATACTCACCTTCCGTCATGTCATTATATAAATGAGAGAGGCATAGCGCAAGCGAATCAACTTCTTTATTAAATATCTTAGGCGTGATGGCTGAAAAATCTATGTGTATGTTAAACTGCGGCACAGACGAAGACAACAGCAAACCGTCTTCGTTATAGATATTGCCACGCTCTGCCTGCAGGGGCATATTGCGGGTATGCACTTCTTTTGCAGCAGTGCGCAGAGCCTCTCCTTCCCGTACCTGTATCATTGCCGCTTTCACCAATATAGCTACACCCAGCAGGCAAATGCAGGTAAAGGCTATATATACCCTGAATCGTATGTCTTTTTTTACATCCACTTATCTGTATGCTCAATTATTTGGGGTAGTATCTGTTTCAACTTTATAAGCAGGCAGCAACAAAGGTTTTAGCCCATATACACCTGCATTCCTTATCACCTGGCTTTCCATTTTTGTATTCAGCAACTGCATCTTCATATCCATGTATTTCCAGCGCAATTCCTTCAGTGTATGGTTCTCGTTATTGAGTTCCCTTTGCATCTCCAGCGCATGGTGGTTGTTGCTGATGTAAAACACACAAAGCAGCGATGCAAACGCCAGGTAAGGCAGGTTACTGACTACGGCTTTGTAAGATATTTTGTCCAGCAAAGCGCTCCAGTCATTCCGCACGTGCTGTGCGGGTGTCATTTGCGCTTGCGATGTTTTATCTTTCTCTGCCATTTTATATCAGCTTTTCAGCTACCCTCAATTTTGCACTCCTGCTGCGTGGGTTATGTTTTATTTCCTGTTCTGTAGGTTCTATAGGCTTGGCATTTACTGCCTTCAGGGTCCACTTCTGTTCCGTTATTGCCTGCTCATCACGTTGCCCGTTCTTTATAAACTGTTTTACCATCCGGTCTTCCAGCGAGTGGAATGTGATAACACTTAACCGACCTCCGGGTTTTAAACTTTGTTCTGCCTGGCGCAGCAGATCGTTCAGCACTCCCATCTCATCATTTACCTCTATCCGCAACGCCTGGAACACCTGTGCCAGGTAGCGGACGGGATTTCCTTTTATAACCGGCCCTATCATCGCTTTCAACCCATCTATGCTATTGGTAGCGCCGCCCTTCCTGTTAGCTACAATGTGTTTTGCCAGTTGCCGGGCATTGCGCACTTCACCATAATTTTCAAATATGTTCAGCAACTGTTGCTCATTGTAAGTGCGCAATACTATTGCTGCTGTCAATTCCTGCCTTTTATCCATCCGCATATCCAGGGGGCCATCAAACCTGATGGAGAAACCACGTTCTGCCGTATCAAACTGAAAAGAACTTACACCCAGGTCTGCCAATATTCCATCTACCGCGTTATATCCATTCAGCCGTAAAAACCGGCGCATGTATTTAAAATTCTCTGTTATAGGTATCAGCCTGCTATCATCGGGTTTGTTTTTCCAGGCATCCGCATCCTGGTCAAATGCTATAAGCTTGCCATGCTCACCCAACTGTGCTAATATCGCTTTGCTATGCCCACCACCACCAAATGTGGCATCTACATACACACCATCCTCCTTTATTGCCAAACCATCTACCGCTTCCTTTAAAAGAACTGACGTGTGGTAAAAAGTGGGTGCAGCCATATTAAATGCCATCAAAAGGGTTCAAAAAATCGCCACCGGCCACCTCAGCAGCCAGGTCGCTAAAGCCTGCAGCCTTATTGCGCATGTACTGGTAATACGTATCTTTATCCCACAACTCCACCTTATTGCTCTGTGCCGAAAAAACCATGTCTTTTTTAATACCTGCATGTTCCTGTAACGGCTTAGGCAGCAGCAACCTTCCTGCACTATCTACTTCTATTATATTAGCCCCATTCAGAAACAACCTTTTAAACTCACGCACTTTAGGATTGAAATCATTCAACTTATTCAATTTCTCCGTAAGTGCTGCCCAGCTTGCCTTAGTGTACATAGTAAGGCAGTTTTCAAAGCCCCTGTTCACCACAAAACTCTCGGCATCACCCTCAGGCAATTGCTTTCGGAAACCAGACGGCAGCAGGAAACGCCCTTTGGCGTCAATTGCTACTTCATATTCTCCGAAAAAGTTTGTCATATGGTTAATTCACAAAGATTACCACAAAGTAACACTTTTTCCCACGAATCGCCACATAGAAACTTGTTCATATTTATACACATAAAATATTTTCACTATAAAATAGCACTATCAGGCATTGCAGACGCTTACATCATCATAAGGCATCAAAAGCGCTGTATAACCTGTGCATAGATGTGGATAACCTGTTAACTTTATCCACAGTCATATTTTCGCCAACTTTTAACACATCTTAAGCGGGTCAATTAGGCATTAACAATCAAAACCGGTATATTTGCTCCCCAATATGCTGGCCCGTTTACAATATTTATGTATTTGCTTTAGCCTTGTAGTCATGGCTGGTTGTGGTGATTTTCAAAAGATCCAGAAGAGCAGTGATGTGAACCTGAAGCTTACAAAAGCTAATGAATATTACGACAAGAAGGAGTACCAGCGCGCCAATGAGCTCTATGGTAGCCTGCTCGGTGTTATGAAAAACACGCGTAACTACGAACAGTTGTACTATCGTTATTCATATAGTTACTTCTATATGAAGGATTATCTGGAAGCATCTTATCACTTTAAAAACTTTGTTGATTATTTCCCAAATAGTAAAGACGTTGAAGAATGTGAATACATGCACGGGGTATGTCTTTATAAATACTCACCAAAGTATTCACTTGATCAGACCAACACTATAAAGGCAGAAGAGGCCTTACAGTCTTTTATCAATATGCACCCTAAGTCTAAATATGTATCTGAAGCAAACGGATATGTAGGACAGTGCGATGTGAAGCTAGAGACAAAAGCATCTGATGCGGCCAAGCTTTATTTTAATATAAGTCAATACAAAGCAGCCAGCATTGCGTATCGCAGTGTTATGCATAATTTCCCCGATTCTAAGTACAACGATTTTTATCTGTTTATGACAATAAAGTCATTGTATAAATTTGCAGTTGCCAGTATCCCGGCCAAGCAGGAAGAAAGATATGCAAATACTATAAGCGCATATCAGGAAATGAAGGATGCTTATCCGCATTCTACGTATCTTGCAAACGCGGAGACTTATTATTCTTTAGCAGACAATAACGTAAAAAAATTAAGAAATGAGCACAAGTAAGAGGTCTTTATCATCAGTAAATCCGTTGGTGGAAACACGCGACGTGATCATGCTTAAAAATAAAACAGGCAACCTGTACGAATCTATTACCGTTATATCGCGCCGTGCAAGCCAGCTGGCTGTAACCATGAAAGAAGAACTGCACCGCAAACTGGATGAGTTTACTATACATGGTGATAACCTTGAAGAGATACACGAAAACAAAGAACAGATAGAAATATCGCGCATTTACGAGCGTATGGCAAACCCTGCCTTGCAAGCTGTAAATGAATTTTTTGATGATAAGATATACCATCGCAAGAAGTAATTAATACTTTTTTATAAAAAGAGCTGTCCCTATAATGCTGGGATAGCTCTTTTTATTATATAATATATCTCCATCCTATACCGTTTCCCCTTTACGCCCTGCAATAGTTCTGCTATAAAATTATCAATGAAAAAGTACGAACATCTCTTCTTCGACCTGGACCATACCTTGTGGGATTTTGATAGAAATTCAAAACTCACACTGCAAAAATTATTTGGCGAATACAACCTTCAAGACAAAGGCATACCCGATTTTGAAACTTTTCATACACAATATGAGATCCACAATGATCGTCTGTGGGAAAAATTTAGAAAGGGTTTTATAAAACGGGACGAACTGAGGTGGAAACGCATGTGGCTGGCTTTGCTCGATTTTAAAATAATGGATACTGCACTTGCCCACGAAATGGGTGTAGCATATCTTGAAATACTGCCTACACAAACTGCACTTGTACCCCATGCCAAAGAATTGCTGGAACACTGCAAAGGCAGATATGCCATGCACCTCATTACCAATGGTTTTGAAACTACACAGTGGCTAAAGATGCAGTATTCTGGTATTGCAGGTTACTTTACAGAAATAGTGACCTCTGAAAAGAGTAACAGCATGAAACCTCATGCTGATATATTTATGTACGCACTTAAAGCATCCGGCGCATTGGCCGATCATAGCCTTATGATAGGCGATGCTATAGATATAGACATACTGGGTGGTATTAATGCCGGTTTTGATACTGCTTACTATAATCCGCACAATGCCCCCCACGAGCGTAAACCAACTTACGAGGTACGATCGCTGGCAGAACTGATACCCATACTATAAAATATAGTTGCTATAAATAAAAACTCCCGGTGTGCGCACCAGGAATTTTTATTTATAAGCTTATCCAGTGTATTACCTGATCAGTGTTACACTGCCTTTAAATACCTGCAGGTACCCATCAGGCGAAACTACACGTATGATGTAGTTATACGACCCCATATCCACCGGAGTGCCGTTAAAGGTGCCAACCCAGCCGTTATTACCTGTCTGGTTAAATACCTCTTGTCCCCAACGATTAAATATCCTGAATTCTATCACCTTCTGGAAAGTAATACCCGTTACCTTGAACACATCGTTCTTTCCATCGTTATTAGGAGTAAAGGCCGATGGCACAAAGATCGGGCTACGGTAGTTTACGTTTACAAAAGCAGTATCATAACTATGGCAACCATTGGTATCGGTACCAAACACGGTAAAATGTACCGGCGCCGTTATAGTGGCTATTGGCCCTGACTGCAAATTGTAGTCGAGCGGGTAAGACGGCGACCATATATATGTATTGGCGCCTGTAGCATGCAATTGTAACGTAGCGCCATAGAGTACAGTAGTATCTTTAGGGCTAGCTACTACATGCGGAGACTGGTTTACTGTAACTGAATCAGACAAAGTATCAGCACAATTATAGATGTCGGCAATAATAACACTGAACCTCGTGTTAGTATCAGGCAACGAATAAGTGTAATCACATGTAGAGCAATTAACAGTATCTCTGCTATTAGCATACCACAGATAAGTATTACCGCCGGTAGCGTCAACATACAAAGTATCTCCAAGACACAGGGCAGTATCGTTATACGGACGGATACGCGGGTTGCGTACAGAAACTATAATATGGGCAGTATCACGATGCGGGCAGCCGTCCCTGTCAAGTGCAGTAGCAGTATATAAGGTGGTAGTCAATGCATAGATACGGGGATTAACATCGAAGGCGCTACTGATAAAAGACGACGGCGACCAGTGGGTTACAATCAGTGCAGTATCGCCCATAGGTGCAGGGCACATATTGAACCTTGTTTTAGGCCGTGTGCTGTAATTGGTCACAATGTTTACTCCAGTCCCTGGCACCAATGCACAACCGTCGCTTACGCCAGGTGCATTGTAAGTGTATAAGTGATATACAGATGGGAAAGTGGTAACGCTGCTTTCTATAGCTGCGGCGCTGAACGAAGAACCGGCATTATTATCACATACTTCTATTACCAGGTTAGTAGTACCATCCCAGTTAAACGGTGTACTTAGCGGGAAGCTGTTCCATCCTGGCAAAGAAGTGTAAGAAGCCGCATTATATACAATGCCTAACCCATCCAGGAAGTTCTGGTTGATCTCCGTTGCATTGGTACAACCCAGCTTTATAGTAAAGTTGTTAAACACTATAGATGATGTACTGTTAGTTGTTACCAGGAATGAAAGGGTCTGTATGCTACCAGGTACCATGCCCATATCCTTCAATTCTGTTGCTGTGTACATAAACTGCAACCTCGACTGACCATAACCATAGAATGGTGAATTGACATTTGAAGGAGTCCCTTTGCCAGCAGCAAAATAAGCGTTCACTCCATTACATACCGGGGCCGCAGTACCACAAACAAGTGGACTGTCTGGTGGTGAAACTCTATTTTTAGAGAACAGCTGCATATAGCCCGGATGACACAAGGTATCCAGGTGAGGCATAACAACCATTTGCCTGTCAAAAGAATTTTCGGTAAATGTAATAGTATCCCCAACCGGCTGATGTACACCGCAGGAGTCCATCACCGTATTACCGTCAGTCCCGATCTGCGAAGTTATCGTGTACACCCCGTCCGCTATGGCAGGCGACGCAAGCAACAAAACAATGCTATCTACAAAATTAAGACTGTCACAGCCAATGCCATAGGCAGCTACAACATTTACTTTCTGCGGGCCTGTTACAGCGTAGTCAGAACCGTTTACAGCAATGGAATCGCAATTTACTTTGTCATTGAGCTTCATCCGTATTTCGTTGCAGTGCGGTGATAGTATTTGCATGTATGTAACCGGCACATAAGGATTTACATAGAACACCAGGCTATCAGGTTCTATAACTGAAGAATCACATTCATCCAATAAATTATTACCATCATGGCCAACTTGCACTTTCAGTGTATGGTTACCACCTGCCAGTGGGCCTGTAAATACAACTGTTATATCCTGTGTAGTAATATTGGTACTGCAACTTACACCCGAAGCAGAAGCAGTCGGTACCCCATCAATAAGGAAGTCTGACCCATCCCCATCTATAGAACTACATTTAATAGGCTTGTTCATATGCACCTGCACCTGCTCATTCTGATTACAGCTTGGGGTTATATAAGCCATCGCCGGATGCATTGTATCACTAAAAATTGCCGTAGATGCTCCAAAGCTGATATTCACTGGAGCATCTGGTGTGCCCGGAGGGCAACCATACGTACCGGCATTATTAATTACTATAAGGTAAGTTTCTCCCGCAATAACATTTATAGGCACAAGAAATGCTGGACCAGCACCAGCACCTTGCGAATAGACACCGGGAGGCCCAAGCGGCCCTAAGCCTGTCATTCCACCTGGGCTATGGTATATGTCATTTGCATCGCAGCGTACTACGCTGTCAGAAGAAAGATCGTAAGGGCAAGGCAGGTTGGGTTTTGTTACCTTATATACGCACCAGTCATAGTCATCGCAGGCATTGCTTGGTGTAAGCGTAAACTCAAAAACACCTGTTGCAGCAATAGTTACCTGCCAAAAAACAGACGCTGTTAACCCTGGGATACAGGAATGAGGCAAAGAATCTGATATAGGACTCACCCCTTGATAAGAACCACCGGTAGTATAACCGCTGCTGCATAGCAGTAACGGACTGCAAGGGTTCTGCTCTGGCTGGCCGGGTGGCAGTACCTGCGCATTTGCTGCTATAGAAGCGCACAGTAACAATAATGTACTTACCAGTAACGTAAAAGTTCTCATAGTCTTATTTTTATCCCGGGCAACTAGCCACAAAATATTACCTGTATATAAGGACACCCAATTTAACAAAATAGTTGGATAAAGTTAAACAATATGTCCAGTAATATGAAAGAAATATCTTAATACAAAACTGTATTATAAAATACAACGTAATGACTGCAAATACTGTATGCAAACTATACCATATATACATATGCAAATACAGCATAATTACTTAAAATCACAGATCCCGCATTACTGCGGGATCTGTTAACCTATCTGTTTTTCAGTAATAGTTTGGTTTGTTTATTAACCTTATCGCTCGGCTACAATAATTATATTTAATCTCCATTTTGCAGCATCTCAGTAGAGAAATAGTATCGCTGATAAATTGGGGTAGGTTTCACATCCCTCTATCCGTTTACAGGTTGAACGGATCTACAATAATTTCATGGTTTTCATGATATTGTCAATATACAGCATATCATTTTTCGAGTCGGCCTTGCTATACACAAAAGAGAATTGTATTTCTTTGGTATTGTGGTGAAAAAAGTAAATAATGCTGCGATCAAGTCCTGCCGGAAAAGCCTTTGTCTCAAAATGTAGCACAATCGACTGCGCTGTATAGTAGGGCGATTTACGGCAATCTAAAAGTATAAGTGTCGAGTCATCCTGTGCCGCACGCAAGTCTTTTTCAAGTGTGGGTTTGGTGCAATCAAGGTAGCTATCCAGGCTTTTAAAGTCACCATCCCGGGCAGTTATACTCATCATTATATCACTTACCGTATCATAAAAAATAAGATCTTCTCCCCTATTCTCCTCGCTATCGGCATCCTTTGTCATGGTACTGGGTACTATAACTTCATAGTGCGACACATGACTGATTATAGTACGCTGGGCATATGCAGGCAAGTTAAATGAAGATACAAAAAGCAATAATGCAACGGCACGTAACAAAAACTTAGAGGCCATTTCGGTAATATTTCATGCAAAGTTCATTTACTTACCCGATATAAAAATAAATTATCGGTCATCGGCCTCATATTGTCGGTTAATAGCCCTTAGTTGCCCACCGGTATAATATACCCAATATCCCTTTCCTCAAATTATTGTAAATTGGCCGCTCAACGTAAAAGGCGCTGCACACAGCCGTATATGTAAATGAATTTACCTTTTTTTATAGCACGGCGGTATATGGTAATGCAAAAGGGTGGCTTCTCTTCCTTTATCATTCGTCTGGCTATAATAGCCACTGCGCTTAGTGTTGCGGTAATGATCTTAGCCATTGCATTCATCACAGGTTTCAAATACACCGTCCGCGAAAAACTATTTACTTTCCTGGGCAATGTGCATATCGAAACCTACAATCCCAACCACTCCGAATCATTAAGCCTCAACCCTATCAAAAGCGATCCTGCATTGGTAGCTCATGTGTTGCAAACACCCCATGTCACCCATGTTTACCCTTTCGTACAGCGCCCTGCAATATTGCAGGCCCATGGGCAAATGGAGGGTTTATTTTTAAAGGGGGTCGATAAAAATTACGTGTTCTCAGCCAACATTTCTTTTACCGGCAATAAGATCAATTATACCGATACCCAGTACTCCAAACAGATCATACTATCGCAGAGCACCGCAGCCCGCCTCAATGTAAATACAGGCGATAGCATATTATTGTACTTCCTGGAGCCTGGCGTGCGGGTACCCCGCATACGCAAGGTGCAGGTAACAGGCATCTTCCATACTGGCATGGAAGAGCTGGATAAATATTACGGCATCACTGATATGCGCCTGCTACAAAGGGTAAATAACTGGAAGTCCAACGAAATAAGTGGCTATCAATTGGAGTTGGATAATGAGCAATATTCTGATACAGTTGCCAACGGCATTTATGAACACTACCTTACGTCGCCGCTTACCACTTATACCATCCGCGATATCTACCCCAATATTTTCGACTGGCTGGACCTGCAGAACATTAATGGACAGATCATTATTATCATCATGGCGCTTGTAGCCATCATCAACCTGGCCACCGCCCTCATGATACTCATTATGGAACAGGCACGCATGCTCGGCATATTACAGGCGCTGGGTATGAGTCTTAAAAGCATACAGCAGATATTCTTATACTATGCTGGCATTATAGCTGGTGTGGGCATATTAGCAGGCAATCTCTTTGCATTTCTCTTCTGCTGGCTGCAGGTCAAATTTGGCTTTCTTACACTTTCAGAAGATACCTACTATATGAAGCATGTACCCGTGCGCTTTCATTTGTGGCAAATAGCAATAATAGACGGTGGTACCCTCATACTCTGCATACTTTGTATGTGGCTGCCTACGTTGTATATTCGCCGTATCAGGCCTGCAAGGGTGTTGCAATTTAAATAGGGACCGAAAATATTCAGCCAGGATTTTAGCCGGGGCATGCAAGAAATGAGTATTGACTTTAGCTGAAATTATAAAACAAAAGTATTGAACAACAAGGAACTATACAGGCAAATATGCACACAATATGCAGATGTCCCTGTATTCCTGCAACCCTGGTGGCTCGATGCTGTAAACCCCGCATGGCAGGCTGTTATTACACAAAAGGGCGATCATATCACGGGTATCTGGCCCTATATTATTGACCAAAGGTTAGGGGTAAAACTTTTACGTACTCCGCTGCTCACGCCCTACCTTGGCCCTCATGTCTTCTTTCCTGCCGATATAAAGGAAAGCAACCGCGACAGCTTCGAGCACGATACCATTACAGCCTTGATAAACCAGCTACCCGATGTACCTGTATGGGCTTTATCTATGTTTCCAGGCCTAAAACAGGCAGGCCTTTTTAAGAACTATGGCTTGGATGCACAGGTAAAACAAACGTTCCTGGTTGATCTCTCCACCAGCGAAGACACTATATTCAGCAACCTCAAAGAATCCATCCGCAGGAACATAAAGGCAGCTGCAAAAGAACTAACTATAGTTAACGATACTACTTACCTACCACAGCTATATCAGTATCAAAAAAGCACACTTAACCGCAAGCAGGCTGCCCAACCCCATACCATGCAGCACATGCAGCGCTTTATGGATGCATGCATAGCCCATAATTCAGGTGCTCTTTGGGTGGCAAGGAAGGGAGACGAGGTCACAGCAATCATTTGGAATGTTTGGGATGCCCGCACATCATATTACTTTATGGGTGCACAAAATCCCGCTTCTCACAATGCCGCTGCCATGTCCGCATTATTGTGGCACTCTATAGCCCAGGCAAAATTTCGGCAGAACCAGGTATTTGACCTCGAAGGCAGTATGGATCCCGGAGTAGAAAAGTTCTTCCGCGGTTTTGGCGGCAAAAGAGATCTATACCTGATCCTGAAAAAAAACACCTCTCTGACCTGGAAATTACTGCAGGCCTTTCGCCGGTAATAGAATTGTCAAAAATGTAATTCATTACTGACTTCCACCGACATTTTGTCCCAATATGCGATAGTGGCAAATAATTTGACAATACCTTATATAGCATGTTTTTTAAAAAAAAGAAGATTATGAACGAAAACGCATTTGAAAACCAGAATGCTAATGCAGAAAATACCGACAATTTGGCACAAAATGACGAACAGGAAAATTCTGTCCAGGATCTCGGTCAGGATGTAGTAAGTGAAGATTTTGAGGCCGATGCAGAAAACGATCTTGAAAACGCAACTCTGGGCAAACTGGAGCTTGAATTGCAGGAAACCAAGGATAAGTATTTAAGACTGGTTGCTGAGTTCGATAACTTCAGAAGAAGGAATGCTAAAGAAAACCAGGAATTACGCAAAACCGCCGGTAAAGAGATCATAGAATCACTCTTAGTAGTGCTCGATGACACCGACCGTGCTTCAAAGCAGTTGGAAAAAAGTACTGATATTGAATCTGTTAGAGAAGGCATATCATTAGTTTTTAATAAATTGCGCAATATTTTACAGCAAAAAGGCCTTAAAGCCATGGATGCTGTAAATCAACCTTTTGATGCTGACCTCCATGAGGCAATTACCGAAATACCCGCTCCACATAAAAACATGGTCGGCAAGGTGATAGATGTGGTTGAGCCGGGTTATTACCTCAACGATAAGCTCATAAGGCATGCTAAAGTAGTAGTAGGAAAGTAGTAGGGGTTGGGTTTATTCCTGCCCTAAAAACGATTTGTTGATTTTTTTATTTGAGTTGACCCAATGGCAAAAAGAGATTATTATGAGGTGCTGGGTGTCGCACGCGGCGCAAGTGCCGATGAGTTAAAAAAAGCTTACCGTAAGATAGCTATGCAACATCACCCCGACCGTAATGAAGGGGATAAAGCGGCTGAAGAAAAGTTTAAAGAAGCAGCCGAAGCTTACGATGTGCTGAGCACACCCGATAAACGTGCCCAGTACGACCGTTTTGGTCATGCTGGCGTAGGCAGCAGCGCCGCAAGCGGTGGTGGCCCGGGCGGCATGCGCATGGAAGACATTTTCCAGAATTTCGGAGATGTTTTTGGCGATGATGTTTTTGGCAATTTCTTTGGTGGTGGTGGCAGGCAGGGCGGCGGTGGCCGCAGGCAGGGTACACGCGGCGCCAACCTTAGGGTGAAGCTTAAGATGGACTTTGCCGAGATAGCTAACGGCGCCAATAAGAAAATAAAAGTAAAGAAACACGTGCCTTGCAATGTTTGCGATGGTAGCGGTGCAAAAGATAAAAGTGCTATACAAACCTGCGGCACATGCGGCGGTTCTGGTCAGGTACGCAGGGTGCAGAATACCTTTCTGGGCCAAATGCAAACAGTAACCACCTGCCCTACCTGCAATGGCGAAGGGCTCTCCATTACCCAGAAGTGTGGTAACTGCAAAGGCGAAGGCCGCGTTTATGGTGAGGAAACCCTGAGCCTGGACATACCCGCAGGTGTACACGATGGTATGCAACTCAGCATGAGCGGCAAAGGCAATGCCGGTGAACGCGGCGGCCAGGCAGGCGATTTGCTGATGGTAATAGAAGAAGAAAAACACCCGCAACTCAAGCGTCACGAGCTCGATGTGGTTTACCAATTGCATATGTCCTTCCCAGAGGCTGTGCTAGGTACGCAGGTTGAGGTGCCTACTATTGATGGTAAAGCCAAGATAAAGGTTCCCGCAGGTACCCAAAGTGGTAAAATATTCAGGTTAAAAGGGAAAGGCTTCCCGGCATTCAATTCTTACGAGAAAGGTGATGAACTGGTTGAAGTAAACATATGGTCACCCCAATCATTAAGCAATGAAGAACGCGACCTCCTGGAAAAACTTAAAAATTCACCCAATTTCAAACCCGGCCCCGATGCCGAATCCGAGAAAGAGCGTGGTTTTTTTGACAAGATAAAAGACGCATTCGGAGGATAATCTACGTTCTCAAATGCTGAACTATATTAGTAAAAAGGCCGTCTCAAAATTTCACTTTTGGGACGGCTTTATTATTTTATCTGGTTTTGGGTTATCAGTAATAGTGTGCCTGAGTTATGTAGCTAAAAAAGTGTTGCAGCATACAGGAATAACGATATCAAAACAAAAAACCGCCTCAAAATTGCTTTTGAGACGGTTTTTATAAAAAGGTTGCTACTATTATTTACAAGAGAAATTAAGTTGCCCGCTAAGAGCAAGAACATTAGCATTCGCATCGTATGATGCAATACCGTTTGTAATGCTGCTATTTCCAGGAAATTTAAAATTGGTCTTGGTAAAAGTAATATCTGCTGTATATGGCTTGTTGTTGTATATGGCATTTATGGTATATGCTGAACCTTCTAGGATAGAAAATCTTGTATAACCATTGCGTACATTTACGTTGCCAAAGTCAAGTGCATCGGTCTTACTTGTATAGCTAAAAGTGCCTGTAAGATTCGCAGTAACTTGTTTGTCAGTGCAATAACCTACAAATTGCGTTATAACATGAATAGCTACACTTGGGCTTGGAACTGGAACTGTGATCGTTGTTGAATTGGTGGAGCAAAAAGAGATAGCGCTACCAGCAATGACGCCGCTGGTACTGGGGCCGGTAGGACCGTATATCACTATTTCTCCTTGTACGTTTGTCGGTGTGTTTGTTATGTCTATTGTCATCCCGTTATATATACTGGTAACGATAGGCTGCCCGACAACGTGTGGTGCTCCATTTCCATTTATTGGGAGGGCTATGATAGCTATCCTGTAATTACCACCACTATAATTAGGATCACTCGTATTGATGGTTAGATGCAGTGGAGTTGGGCAAGGGTTACTGGGCCATGCCAGGTTCCATACGGATAGATGCGACACAGGGAAGGTTGCTACCAGTTTACCACCAGTAAGTGCAACAGTTGCATTTCCTTCATTTTTAAACTGCCCGGTTGTTTCATCCATGCTCCACACAGGTATTACATCGCCTGCAGCTACCGTGTTGCCGGTTGCCAAATTTAGTAAGCTAGCATCTATCGGCATGTTGACCTGTAAAGGCGTGCCAAATGATTTAACCGGTACGCCATCTACATTCATCTGCATCGCTAAAGAGCCTGCTGACTCGAAACGAACACCACCTGGTATTGGGCTACCATTAATATCAAGAACATCTGTTGGTGAAAGGCCACCAGGAATAGAGTTAAAGCTGTCCGTGCCGTATTGCGTTGCAACAACCCCAAGGGTATTTCCGCTTATTACATTTCCTGAAGCATCCTTAAACGTAGTTCCGTTTGCTATGTTTATGGTAGCAGGATTGGCAAGTGTAGGGGTAGCAACGGCTGTAAGCGCCTTGGCAGGTGATGCGTTCCCGGTGAGTCCCACCTGTGTCGATAATACGACAGTGTTTGCCGGTGGGTTGGCATATTCTATAACCGGAACAATGATGCTCACAGCTGAATCGCTTGTGATAGATACCTGATATACTATTGGAGCAAAGCCTGATATACTGCCGGTAATGGTAAAGTTAACCGGGTGTGTTGGTGATGGCGCAGCGCTTTTATCGACAGCAAGCGAAATAAAACCACCAAAAACATTGTAGTTACTGCCGCCGTCACTTGTATATACAAGCGCTGCATCCTTTCCTGAAATTTTAATGGAAAAGTCAGTAGGACGGGTTCCCGACGTAGTGTTGTAGTTAACAAAGTGAACACCAATTGGGGAAGTAAATATATCGGTATTTACTTTAACCCTTATGCCGTCTGTAACTTTTTTGCAACTGAATAGGGTGGCCGAGAATGCAAGTGCACATAGTACCGATGTGATTGCAACAATTTTAAAAGTCTTTTTCATATGATCTGTTTCTGAATTATTTTTAAACGATTTACCTGTTTTAATTATTTGCCTATTTTATAGTTAAGGCTGATCTTCAGTTCTGGGAACCACCTGTAACCCGACAGGTTTTGGTCTAGCTGTTGTTCGTTACTCTGGTTGTCATTCAGCAACTTGGTTCCTTCCCACGTAGTGGTTGGTTTAGGCAGGTAATAAGTACCAAGATCTACATTAACATTAAATTTATGCTTAGGAAAATCGTGACAAAAGGCTACACCCAGGTATGGGGCAATGCCCTGCCAGTTTGCACCTATCTTCATTTCGCCAAGTTCGTTTGGCGATAGTGTAGTTTGCCCCAGTTTATAAGACTGTGTAGGTTGCAATGTGGCGGTTGGCGATGCGCTGAAAATATACCCAACTCCACCTACCAGGCGTATTGGCAAAGTGTTAAATGGTTTATACTCACCTAGTAAACTTACCTTACCCAGGTTAGCCGTAATGTTAGCCGTCGTCTTTACGCCATCAAGCGTTAGCGGACCGCTGTAAGTCACTGGCAAAAAGCTTATGCCAAGTCGTGCATTAAAATGTTGGTTCAGGCCAACTTTACCTTCCAGGCTCACACCTGTGGTACCTAAACCCAAACTTATAGATTTTTCTCTTTGAAGATCCGATCCGTCGCCTGTACTTTTTTGTACATATTGTGCAGAAACCTGGAGACTAAACGCTGCCAGCGATAATAGAAGTAAATATTTTTTCATAAATCGGGAGTTGAAGAGTTGCACAAATGTATATATTTAAATTAAAAAAAGTATCATTAATGTTGCGTTATCAAATCTTACATACTACTTAGTGTAAGTTATTGTATTTGAATGCAAACATAGCATGTATATTGGTTTTTAAAAAGGGTATTATTCCCGTTTTTTTATCAAGAAAAAAACGTTTATACTGTTGAGCATTATTTTTAAATTGTTATCCGTTAGTTAATATAACAGCCAATTACCCTATTTCATCTGCATGTTTTTCCCTCAAATACTGTCTCTTATGACCCTGCCAAATAGCAAAACGAGGAACATCTCTTAAGATGTCCCTCGCTTACAACAAATGAAAAATATTTATTCTCTTAGAAATAGCAGTTACAAATAACCGGGTCGTTATATTCTTTAACTACTGAAGAACCACTTATTGCAAAAGGTATGGTAACAATACTGCCATCGCATACACTCGAAGAGAGCGTATAGGTAGTACCCTGCTGTACGCCTCTTGTACGCCAATGCCCGTTTATCATGTTAAAATAAAAGCTCACCCACCCATTTGTATTGGTCGATGCATATGTGGCTCCGCAATAAGTAGGGTTATAAGCCTTCGCGCTGTTTTTTGCACCACAATCAAATGTGAGCCAGAAATCTACTATGGGATTCAGATTAACAAGATATGGCGCTGCAAATATAGCGCCCGAGGTGGTACTGGTTATAGCCTTGTTCCAGTAATATGCGCCTCCGGTTATTCCGTTCTGCACTATTGGTGAAACTGAATTTACAGTCATTGCCAGGTTTAAAGTACTGCCGGCTCCTGGTTCGGGCGAAATATAATAATTATAATAATAATTGGCAAAGTTGATACTCGCTATGCCCCTCAGGTTTTCAATATCCGGTATCACGTTGGTATCAACACCAGATGAGAAAGATGCCGCATAATGAAAGCTATATGGTGCTTTGTAATAGAATCCCGCATCAGGCGATTGTGTTTCCACCCTCAACTTGCCATTATTTCCCTTCAATACCACTGTACGCAATGTATTGAATGAAACCGGGTCAATGCCTGTCTCAATAGAGTCGCCCTCCTTTATCAATTGCCCTGTTATTGGGTTCTTCATAGTGTCAGATATTGCAAAGCTCGTAAACCACTTGTAGCGCGAATCCGGGCTAATAACAATATCCATTGGGCTGGCAGCTCCTGTAGGCGTTACTGTACCCACAAAATATACACCTACCAGCTTTTGCTTTACCGCAGTTGCAAACAGCAGGTTGTCTTCCGTTGTAGTTGTGCCATTCAGCAGGTTAATAGACGGTGAATAAGTGTTCGTACTATTTTCATCGTACGGGTAAAACAGATAGTTAACGCTTGTTCCCGGCTCGTAAATGCAAATAGTTTTTACAGTACCAGTGTATGGGGTCTTGGTATAAGTTGTGGTTGATTGCAGGTAAGAATATTCCTGCTGGTAGTAGCCTGTCAAACGGGTATAGGTATGGGTAATGTCACCATACTTAACTACCGAATCTTTAGTTATAGGGATTTCCTGTGTCCCTTTCACGGTTTTGTTTGTTGTATTGGCGGTATAGTAATAAAATGTAGTGCCCTGGGGCATTACTATTGTGCTTACGCCATTATCATAGTACGTAGTGTCCTGTGTTGTTTTGGCAATATTAAATATGCCGGGCGCTGCAATACCACCACTTCCTGCCACCATATCCTGCTCCTTAATGGTCATTCCTGCTGGCGGGTTAGCCAGGTTGATCATCCTTACATTATAATGGGTACGTACCTGTCCTGCATTTATATTTATGGTTGTAGTTACCGGTAAATATCCTGCGCTGCTGATAGACAAGGTGAAGTTTATAGGATTACCGGTTGATGGCACTCTCAATGGGTCTATCGCTATTTGCAAAAGCCCGTCGCTGCCTACTATCAAATTCTTTTTCCCAAACATCGAGTACACATATTGGGCATCAGGGCCACCTGCTGTAACAGTTACATTACCGGGTACTATACCGGTTTTGGCGGCATCGCCTACTTGCACTGTCGTAATGTATTTAACAATGTCTGTGTTCACTCTTACTACAAGATTATCAGTTGGCTTTTTCTTGCAGCCAGCTACGATCAGCCCAACGGCAACAGCAATAAATAATGCAGAGATAATGATCTTTTTCATGTTGGTTTATTGAGGGTGATATTATTTTGAAATTTTGTAGTTAAGGTTCAATTGCAAAACAGGTAGCCATCTGTAGGCATTCAGGTTCTCTTTAAGCTGGGCAGTATTTGCATTATTACCAACCAGTAGTTTGGTACCAGACATACTCACATCCTGGCTCAGCCAGTAGTAACTGCCCAGGTCAATATTTACATTTATTTTATTGGTAGGTTGTGCTTTCAGCAGGTTTATGCCCAGGTAAGGTGCCAGTCCCTGCCAGCTTATTTTGGCATTTATCTCTCCCACATCTGCCGGTTGTATAGCTATGTCTCCATAGTACTGGGTATTTTTTAGTGTAAGGGTGCCTTTCACATCTGCGCTGGTAAAGTAAGAAAGTCCGCCTACCAACCGTATCCAGCTCTTCCAGGGTTGCCATTCTGCCAATAGGTGAATATTGGTAAAACCGGTAACTATGTGCATGTTGGTATTATATGCGTCTATTTTAATAGCGCCCGAATAATCGAATGGCAGATAGCTTCCTCCCAATCGCACATACCAATGTGGGTGTAGCTTCATAGTAGCGTCAAGCCCTATCCCCTGGCTGCCTGCACCTAATCCTAACGATATTATCTTGGGGGAGGATACTTCCTTTTCAGTGTCTTTCTTTTCTTGCGCAAAAGACGGTATAGCCAATAAACATGCTAGTGCGTACACTGCAAGGGTAGCTAATTTCATAATAGAGGTGGTTTAGGTAAGTGTATATAATATACACAAATGTATAAATGTATATAAACACCACAAAGAAAAAAACGATGTTTATAAAAAAATAATTTCTTTTTTGTTTCACCTCACATTTTTGCAAGTGCAACTATATCACGTACTTCTATTATTTGCTTAGGGTAGCCCCTTGTTACGCTATTTATCATTGCCAGTCCTATCTCTTGCAGCGTGCATACATATTGGGGTATTGTAGCTTTCAGCACTGGGTAAAGCCAGGTAAAAAAGTAATAAGCCTTATGTGCATTCTTTAATCCTTTTATAGGTTGTATGTACGCTGGCCTGAACATATATGCCTGTTTGAAGGGGAGTGCCATAATATGATTTTCCGTCTTGCCTTTTACCCGTGCCCACATGCTTTTTCCATGCTCTGTACTGTCTGTACCTCCGCCGCTTACATAGCAGAAGGTCATACTGTCGTTCAGCCGTACCAGTGTTTCTGCAACGTGCATGGTAAGTACATAAGTCAGTTTATTATACTCCGCCTCTTTCTTACCCACAGAGGTCACTCCCAGGCAGAAAAAACAAGCGTTATATCCGGTAAGCTCATCCTCTATGTTAGAGAGGTCGAAGAAGTTACCATGAATAATTTCTTTCAGTTTAGGGTGCACAATGCCGCAGGGTTTACGATTGATCACCAATACCGCTTCCACATCAGGATGCTGGAGGCACTCATGCAATACGCCTTCACCCACCATACCTGTGGTACCCGTAATAATAGCGCTTACTTTCATTATGTTACTATTTATGCCAAAGGTAGTGTGTATGCGCACACACTAAAAGAAATCGTAATTCCGTCTCGGTGCATTTAATCTTATACCTAGGTACATATAGGTGGTAGCATTTGCGCTAAGAGCATACCCTGTTGTAGAATAGCTGGGGTAAACACCCGCACTGCTGCTATAAGTGCGGTGACTGGCCCCCAGGTCAATAAACATGTTGCGGCGCAGTTCGTAAGACAGGTTAAGATTAATGATTGTACCAATACTTTTCGGGCCGTTTATCATACGTACCCCCTTGGTGGTAGTGGCATTATTAAAAGATTTAAAAATGTCGTTACCATAGTTGGCGCTGCCCGTATCCGTGCCTTGTACATAGTACATGCCTTTCACAGTCAGGTACAGGTTTTTAACGGGTTGGTAGTTAGCAACACCGGTGAATTGTATAAACCCAGAACCCAGCGGGTCTGCCAGCGGCTGGTTGTAGTTGGTATAGTTGGCAATAGTATCATGTTGGGCCTGGTAGGTGTATGGCCGCACCATGTTCAGTTCTGCTTGCAGGTCCAGGTTTTTCACGGTAAATGCATCAAAGTATTTTGCCCCAAGTTGCAGTCCCCATTTGTTATCATACCAGCCTCCGTTGCTAAAGAAATGGCTTGCCTTAAATTCGTTCAGTATAAACTGCCCGTAAAACTGCAGGTGTCGGGCTACTATGGCTTTGTAGTTAAAGCCTATCAGTTCCTTATCGGGGTTGCCGTTAAATTGCTCTACTGTTTTATAAAGGATAATGGGATTAAGATAACTGATCTGGAAAGTGTTAGGGGTAGCAAATACGCTTGACTCAAAAAAGCCCACATTAAGCCAGTTGGTAGCATTATAACTCAGGTAATGCATGGTAGCATATTTGTGCGGCAATTGGGAGTCAAGTACAGAACGGTCATACTGTGGCGTAAGCTGCATATAAAGGTTCTGGTAGTTTATTTTCCATATCCGCGTAGTCAGTTGCAGGTATGGTGTATTGGCCGACATATCACTGAGCTCCAGGCTATAAATACCATCGCCAATAAAATGTTTCCCGGTACCGAACGTCATGTTCATATGATCTTTTATAATGGCAAAATCAAAATATCCACTCGCCAGGAAATAGTCGTAAGAAGGATTTTTTGCACTTATGAGGTAATAATCTGCCCCTGGTACTGCTTGCTGTGGTTTACCCGCAATATAGTTGTTTACAAATGCTGGCGGTGTTTCCTGGTTATCTGTAAAGTAGGTATAGAACCCTATTTTTTTGCAGATCCAGCCACGCCATTCAAACCCATGGGTATTATACAGCAGGGGATTTTTCCCTATTGTGGTACCGGTAATATTAGTATTCTGCACCATTGCCTGGCCTCCCAGCACAGGGTTTACAACCAGGAAAAAGTTGTCCGTTTTCACATAAATAAAATCGTCCTGCTTTTTATAAAAAGTATTGAACCACGCTTGTTTTGAATCATCAGCGCCATTTCCATCGGGTGTCCATTCTCCATTTTTAGATATCATACGGGTCATGTTCACGCTATCTATAGCGCTATAGGTACCCGCCTCTGGTGGCAGGTTTTGCAGGAACTGTACCACTCTTTTGCGCGATTCTGGTTTTGTGGTCAGGCATAATGTATCAGAAAACCTGCCGCTTCGGGTTTCCAATCGGTCCAGCATATGATAATCTTCATCGCTCAGTGGCAGGTAGGTGGTCTGAGCCTTACTGCTTAGGCTCATCAGCAATATAACAGCTATTGATCCTGCTATTCTTCTAATGCTGTAAAATGATGTTTCCATGAACGGATTGGATATGGTAAATTGCTTCAGAATAATTTTAACGCTGCAATTTAACTTTAGTTCACATTATGTCTGCACTTTTAATAAAGAACGCTGTCCTTGTAAACGAGGGCGCCCAGGTAATAGCTGATGTCCTTGTCAGAGATGGGATAATAGAAAAAATAGGCCCGCATATCAGCCCCGCAGGCAACATTAGGGAAATAAATGCCGAAGGCTTGCATCTGCTCCCAGGGGTTATAGACGACCAGGTGCACTTCCGCGAACCCGGGCTTACCCAAAAAGCAACCATAGGCACAGAGGCTCGTGCGGCAGTAGCAGGCGGCACCACTTCGTTTATGGAGATGCCCAACACCAACCCGCCAGCGCTTACACAGCAATTGCTGGAAGACAAATATGATATTGCCCGCAATATATCCGTAGCCAATTATTCATTTTTCATGGGCGTATCCAACAGCAACGCTGAGGAAGTACTCCGCACCAACGCGAAGAAAAACGAAGTGGCAGGAATAAAAATATTCATGGGCTCCAGCACAGGAGATATGCTTGTGGACAACTACCTCACGCTAAGGCGCATATTTGAAGATGCCGAAATGCTCATATCTACCCATTGCGAGGATGAACGTATTATAAAAGCCAATAAAGAAAAATACCCCGATGCCGACAATGCCAGCTTTCACCCACTTATACGCGATGCCGAGGCGTGTTTTGAAAGCTCGTTTTCTGCTGTTCAATTGGCCAAGCAATACAATACCCGGTTGCATATATTGCATATATCCACAGCAAGAGAATTACAGCTGTTCACTAATATGCTGCCACTCGCCGATAAACGCATAACTGCCGAAGTCTGTGTACATCACCTGCATTTTACTGCCGATGATTATGCACAGTACGGCAACCTCATCAAGTGCAACCCTGCTATAAAAGCGCCCGAAAATAAAGAAGCGCTCTGGGCTGCCTTGCTCGACGACCGCCTGGATATTATAGCTACAGACCATGCCCCGCACACCTGGGCCGAAAAGCAATTGCCATACCAGCAAGCGCCATCGGGGGTACCACTGGTTCAGCACTCATTACCACTTATGCTCCAATACGTAAAACAAGGGCGTATTACTATTGAGAAAGTAGTAGAGAAAATGAGTCATGCTCCTGCCCAGTGTTTTAAAATAGCCAAACGTGGCTACATACGCGAAGGCTACCATGCAGATCTTGTGCTGGTAGATATGAACCAGCATACAACCGTAACCAAAGAAAACATTTTATATAAGTGTGGTTGGTCTCCATTTGAAGGGCACGATTTTCCTGCATCGGTACGTTATACCATTGTAAATGGTAACGTGGCATTTGAAAACGGTACTGTAAACGATACCGTGCGGGGCGAAAGAATTTTGTTTGACAGGTAATAACTAACCACCATTACTTATAACCACCATGCATAACGACAAAACAACCCTCAAAGACCTTTCCATATTCGGCGCTGATGGTGAGGATGTTTTTAGCCTTATCAATTTTACAGTAACCCAAACTGGCCGCGATACGCTGGTGAAACACATTCAGCACCCGCCCGATAAGCTGGTGCAACTGCAGGAAATGCAGGAAACTGTGCGCTACCTGGCAGCCAACCCCGGCTATGGTACCACCCAAATTTCCAACGGCACTATAGTAATGCTGGAAAAGTTCTTTGAAAGCGCCGACGATACAATAGCCCCACCTAGCGGTATCACATTGCTGCTCGGCTCCTTTTTCCAGAAAGCGCTCAATAAAAACCAATACTTCATCACCCGTTTCTCTTTATCCCATTTATCAGATTTCTTAAGAGGGTGCCGCGAGCTTACCACCATTTTGGAGCAAGGCAATTTACCCGCACTGTTACGCAAAGAATTGGAGGCTATGCAGTCCGAACTGCAACACCCGCTTACTGACGACATAATAAAAATAACCAACGATACCCCTTACTCTGGTCTGTCGCGGTTGAGCTATGATGCCCGCCGGCAAATGAAGAATATTACCTATCGCCTCATTACCCATTACTCCCGGCTGGATGCCTGGCAATCTATGGCCAAAGCAACCCTGCAGCTCAAATGGGTTTTCCCCGTGCTTGAAGTGGCCTCACCAGTGGTTTTTGAAGCCACCGCGCTTCACCACCCGCTGCTGCAAAACCCAATTTCATACAATATCGACTTCAACAACAACCGCAATTTCCTGGTGCTCACCGGTGCCAATATGAGCGGTAAAACCACCTTTTTGCGCACACTGGGTGTCTCTGCCCTGCTGGCCCATCTCGGCATGGGCGTACCCGCCCGTAACCTGCGCATCAGCTTCCTGCACGGCGTTATCACCAACATGCATGTAGAAGACAGCCTCATGCGTGGCGAAAGCTACTTCTTTGCAGAGGTGCAGCGCATGAAGCTTACTGCCCAAAAGCTTCTGGAAAGTGAACCCCACCTGGTGTTGATGGATGAACTCTTTAAAGGCACCAACGTACACGATGCCTATGAGTGCACTCGTGCAGTGGTGGATGGATTGCTGCACCGCCCCAATCACCTCATGATCTTATCAACACACTTGTACGAAGTTGCACAGCATTTTAAAGACCGGCAAGAGATCATGTTCGCCTACTTTATCACCAAAATGCTCGAAAACGACGCTTTCTTTTTCACTTACGAGCTGAAGCAAGGTATATCGCACGACCGCATCGGCTACCGTATTTTGCAGAAAGAAGGCGTGCTAGATCTATTGATGAACCAAAAAGGCGGCAGATAAGTAAAGTTTCATCCAGCTATTGTCCATATCTGCCATCAATAGCCATTTTTTAATATTTTAATCTTATACCACCAATAACATTTAATTTTGCACACCCATATATCCATTTATTAAGATGATTGGGCGATGAACTAAATAAAGATGGCGCAATTTAAAATAGGATTACCCGGGCTTACCCCCATTGTAAAGAATATAATCATCATCAATGTAATTGTTTTCTTAGCCCAGTTGGCTTTTAAACAAACCAGTGTCCCTTTCGATGATTTGTTTTCGCTCCATTATTGGCGCTCTACCCAGTTCCACTGGTGGCAGCCGCTCACCCATATGTTTATGCATGGTGGGTTTGCTCATATCTTCTTCAATATGTTTGCCTTGTATATGTTTGGCAACATCATCGAAAACTATTTGGGTGGGCAGCGTTTCCTTATTTTTTACCTCGTCTGTGGCCTCGGTGCTGCCTTATGCCAGCAGATCTTTTACACCATACAGTTTGAGCCTGCATACAAGGCTTTCGAAGCATACCAAGCAAACCCTACGCTCGACCAGTTTGACATTTTCTTAAGAACACGGGTACCTTTTCACAACTCCGGGTGGGGTGGTTACCTCTACTCAATACGCCAGGGCTGGATGCAGGACCCCAGCGGTGCTAATTATGTAAATCTGAGCATATCCAACACCCACAAGTATTTCTTTGGCGGCCTTAACCCATCAGACCACACCCTTGTTCCCGGCCTTTTTGATGAGGGTATGCTGGGTGCATCGGGCGCTATCATGGGGGTTATATTTGCCTTCGGTTACCTGTTCCCCAATGCATTGGTCTATATATTTGGTGTACTGCCTCTAAAGGCTAAATACACCATTATCATATACGCAGCTATAGACTTGTTTGGCGGCATACAAAACACTGACGATATAGCTCACTTTGCCCACCTAGGCGGTATGCTTTTTGGTTTTATTATGTTAAGAATGTGGAGCAATAAAAAGAGTAACCGCATTTATTGATAACTTTATAAGTAGCTTTTAGAATATGTTAAACCGTTCTGCATCATCATATTTTCCTAACCTGGGCTCAAATGCTGTGGTACAGCTTATTATAGCACTCGGCGTTGCTTTTGTTTCTTTAGGGTTCTTGCACGCTATACTATTGCTTATGCACTTCCCTCCAGATGTGTATGACAACATATTATCGCATACCGCACTCGGCAATATCCACGACTATCCATCGCGCTTCTGGACACTATTCACCTTTGGCCTTTTCCACATTGGTTTTTGGGAGCTGTTCAGTAACATGATATGGCTCTACTGTTTTGGCAGTCTCGTGCAAATGCTCATTGGCTATAAGCAAGTGATGCCTATTTTCTTTTATTCACTGTTTACAGGTGGTGCTTGCTATCTGCTTTGCCAGTTCATACCAGGCCGTTTTTTTACAGGCTATTTTCTTTTGGGGCCTCAGGCAGGCATCATAGGCCTGGCCGTTGCAGCCATAACATTATCCCCGGTTTACAGGTTTCACTTCACACCTACATTTAGTGTACCCCTCTACGTTATTGCCTGCATTTTTGCATTTTTCATGATATTGAATACAGGCATGGATGTACCCAAAATACTGCAGCTTATAGGTGGCGGACTTATGGGGTTCGGCTACGTAAGGCTATTACGTAGCGGCTACAAACCAGGCGACTGGATCTACAGCATGTTTAGCAGCATAGAGCATATGGTTACCCCGCAAGACAATGTAACCTGGAAGAAGAATAACCGCAAACGCACCCAGGTTTTAAAAGGCATTCAGCGCACCGGCAACTCCAGCCAAAGCCGGATAGACGATATACTGGATAAAATAAATCAGAAGGGGTATAATTCTTTATCTACAGACGAGAAAGAAATATTGATGCGCGCCAGCAAGGAGAACAAATAAGGCCGGCGCGTTTATATACTTACATTTATGGGCAGAGTTTTAGGCTATTTTTTTATGCTGCTGAATATACTTGCAGCAATATGGCTGGGGCTCTGTTTTGCAGCCTCCATCACCAGGCCGGGCACCTACCCTTACCTCCCGCTGTTCAGTATCACTACCCCAATTGCCATTGTAGTCAATTTCATATTCCTGCTGTTGTGGTTGGTATCTGCAAACGGTTGGCGCACCTTACTTCCAGTCATTTCCCTGGCCTTATGCTATAAATTGATCTGTTCAGTTTTTGCTTTCAATTTTTTCGCAACAAACGATTTTACACCTGCTCCCAACCACATGAAAGTAATGCTGTGGAATGTGCATGGCATGGGCATATACGATAAGCCGCACAACAACAATGCTGCCCGCATCATGAACCGGATACAGCAGGAAGCGCCAGATGTGCTGTGCACCACAGAATTTTATGTGCGGTATAACGACTCCATGAAACCTTATAGCCGAAAGATCATGAATGATAACGGCTTTAAGTACTTCAACTATATATCAGACAATACGCTAGGTACAGAAATGCTCCTGGGTACTTCAGCATATTCAAAATATCCGCTCAGCAACATGCATACCTACCTGGTGGGCCGCAGCATCTACCTGCTGCAGGTAGATGTGCAGCTCCCCGGCAAAATGATGCGTATGTTCTTTATGCACCTCTATTCCTTCCGCTTTAACGATGACGATAGAGAACATCTTGCTGAAGTAAGATCGACAAAAAATGTAACTGAAGAAGATGTAGCGCGTTCAAAAAAGATCGTGCGCCGGTTCGATCTCAATTACATAGAGCGGGCCGATGAGGCAGATAATGTGGCTGGCATTATTGCCGCCAGTCCATACCCGGTATTGGTGTGTGGCGACTTTAATGATCTTCCCTCATCATACACATACAATACTATACGGGGCAAACTGCACGATGCTTTTATAGACAAAGGCATTGGTGTGGGCAGAACTTACAACCAGATATTCCCTACTCTACGCATCGACCACATATTTTTTGATGTACGTGCTTTAACTATCATTGGGTTCAAATGCCCATCGGTTAGCGTGTCAGACCATAACCCGGTAATAGCCAATTTCGAGGTTAACCTTTAACTAAAAATGCAACTGCATACTGCTTGATCTATTCTATAAATAGCTACCTGCCTAATGATAAGACACAGATAACGCAATGACTACATAACTATTCCATTCATGCAGTTATAATATTACTTTTACCCACTAATATCTATGTACCATGAAGATCGGAAAACTGTTTAAACGTTTATTACTTTTTGTTGGCGTGTTGGTGGGCATTTTGGTGCTCACAGCCATACTGGTGCCTGTACTGTTTAAAGACAAGATACTGGCAACCCTTAAAACACAAATGAACAATAACCTGGATGCAGTTACCGACTTTAAAGATATAGACATCTCCCTCTTCCATCATTTCCCCAATCTGTCTGTAGGCATTATAGACATCAGTATAAAAGGCAAAGGATACTACAAGGATGATACGCTGATAGCTGCAAAAGACATTGAAGTTACTGTTGATATCATGCAAGCCATACATGGCGTTTATGATATTGTAGATGTGGACCTGAACACCCCCCGCATACATGCTTTAGTAAACGACAAAGGCCAGGCCAACTGGAACATCACTAAGCCCGACACTACGGCCAAAGCTGCTACCCCGGCACAGCCATCTTCATTCGCTTTCAAATTGCGCAAGTACTCTATTGAGAATGGCTATATTGAGTACAAGGACGACCAGGCTAAGATGACTGCCATAATAGACAACCTGAACCACAATGGCAGCGGCGATTTTACCAGCGATGCATTTACACTCAGCACCCATACCACTATAGATGCGCTGAGCTTTGCTTATGGCAATATACCCTACCTGGCTAAAGTTAAAACCCTTGTGGATATGGACCTGCAGGTAGATAACAAAAGCAGCAAATACACCTTCAATACAGATAAGATACAGCTGAACGGATTGAAGTTAGCCACCAAAGGGTTTGTGCAATTACCAGACACTATTAATACCATGATGGATATACAATTCAGTACCCCATCTAACAATTTCAAAGACATCCTTTCCCTTATACCGGGTATGTACCAGGCCGATTTCAAGAACATACAGACCAGCGGTACGGTAGCGCTTAGCGGTTTTGCAAAGGGCACTTACAACAGCAGGCAGATGCCTGCATTCCAGGTGAACCTTGCTATACAAAATGGCATGTTCCGCTACCCTTCACTGCCTTCAGCCGTAACCGATATACAGGTAAAAATGCAGGCCGCCAATAACGATGGTGTCCCAGACCACACTATAGTGAACGTAGAAAAAGCACATATGGTGCTTGCTAACGCTCCTTTTGATATGCACCTGCTATTGAAGACCCCTATATCAGATCCATATATTGATGCGGGACTTAAAGGCCGCATAGATCTTAGCCAAGTACAACAGTTTATGAAGCTGGAAGCAGGCACTAAACTGACAGGAGTAGTAACCGCCGATGTAACTGCAAAGGGTGCAATTGCAGCTGCTCAAAAACAGCAGTTCGACAAATTTTATGCAGCCGGCACTATAGGCATCAGCAATATGCTGTATGCATCAAAAGATTATCCCGGTGGTGTAGCGTTAAGCAATATGCTGCTTACCTTCAATCCCAAAAACGTAAGTGTTTCCGGATTAAAAGCACAATACCTGCAGAGCAATTTTACAGGCGATGGCACCATCAACAACTTGCTGGGTTACTACTTCCACAAAGAGGCGCTTAGCGGTACTTTTACTGTAGCTGCAGACAAGGTAGATGTAAACAAATTTATGGGCACAAGCAGTACTCCACAACCTGCTACCGGCGCTACCCCGCCACCGGCAACAACCACTCCATTCCTGGTGCCTGATAACCTGGATATAACGCTCACGGCAACTGTGGCAACTGTACTATACGATAAGCTGACACTTACAAATGTAAAAGGCGCATTATTAATAAAAGACCAGTC
>Ga0206829_10007_pt1 | contig 98844 bp, 83 predicted proteins | sample Alteio_BWOrgCont_75_FD_152862 | JGI IMG/M metagenome (GOLD analysis project Ga0206829, IMG submission 152862) | Enriched cells from forest soil in Barre Woods Harvard Forest LTER site, Petersham, Massachusetts, United States -... | ecosystem: Environmental > Terrestrial > Soil > Temperate forest >... | reverse complement strand
TACATACGAATTGTATTCAACGTACATATCACGAGCGACGAAAGCAACAGTGTAAATGGATCTGGTGCTGTGTCTTTCCCTCCTAATACTTCAGGTTCATCAGAAATAAAAGATCCATTTCGCCATTCTACAGTGCACTGATACTTTTCATTGCTTATTATGCCATGAATTGGCTTCTCAAATTGGTATTGCATTCCTTAACCGCTTTTTAATACTTGTCTAATAAATTATTCTCTGATTCTCTGGCGCTGTTGATATATGTTTCATTCTCCCTTCTCTATAACTCTGGTAAAGCCGCATTATTTCTTGAGGGGTATCAGCAATGAATGGACCATTTGATACAATTTCTCCTCCAGTTGGTTTTGCAGCGTATAAAACCATGCGAACACCTTCTTCTCCAGCTTTCAATATCAATTCACTTGGTGCATCATCTTGAAAATGGTCGAGCCACCCAACTTGGTCTTGAAGCAACCTCTCTTCATTTTCCCCCACATCGACCGTTCCACTTACTATTACAAGAAAACTGTTAAAGTCAGCAGGAATTGTCAGCGTCGCTAACACTCCTTGCTGCATACTGATCTCAGCTACAATCAAGGGGACATAGTTCTGAATGGGTGACTTCAGTTTATCCAATGAACCACTATAGACCCTTAGACTTATTCCATTTTGTTCTGATGTAGGTACATGTTCTGCTGGCAAGATTTGCAGACGTGGTGTAGTCCATCGATCCACTTTAGGTAGATTTAGCCACAATTGGAATAACCTGCCTTGTGTGGGTTCATTAATCGTCTCTGTATGAACAATTCCGCTTCCTGCAGTCATGACCTGAAAATCACCTTTTTTCATTGACTCAAGCATTTCTACAATCTTTCCATCTATAAGGAGAGAAACGGTTTCAAAACCAGCGTGCGGGTGTGGACCACCAGCTGGACTATTGTCCTTCTTATTAAGGTCATCATCCATTAACGCGATAAAAGGATCTGTATCGATGAAGTTCCCCATAACAAGAGGCCGAGCGATATGGCCTGTACCCAAGAACCCGCGCTCTTTTTGAGGAGTATAAATATTTACTAGTTTTCTTTTAATAGCCATAGTACGTTTATTTTGTTGCATCCGATATTTTAGCTTGATTTTACAGGCCATTCCATAAAATCGTTCTTTCTCTACTGAACAAAGACCAGAGATTTAAAAAGACAAACAAATGGCCGTCTTTTAAGATTTTTTTGCTAACTGGATTTCGCAGTCTATCCAAACATCGTCACTTACTAAAACTCCTCCAGTTTCCAACGCCGCATTCCAATTTAGGCCCCAATCTTTCCGATTGATTTTCCCATTGATATTGAATACTGCTTTTTGATTTCCCCAGGGATCTTTTACAACGCCGCCAAATTCGACAGTTAGCTTTACTTGCTTCTTTATTCCCTTAATAATGAGATTCCCGTACAATATGTAGTTGTTGCCATTGTTATCGACTTTTTCATAAGAGTCCGCAGTGAAATTTATTTCCTTAAAATTCTCAACATCGAAAAAATCTGCATTTCTTAAATGATCATCTCTTTTATCATCGCCGGTATTTATTGATGCAGGATTTATCCAGAGATCAATTTCCGCGGTCATGAAATCTTCCCCGGTTGTATAGATGCTGGCGTCGAATTCCCTGAATGAGCCTCTGACGTTTGTAAACATTAGATGCTTTACCTTAAAGCCAATTTGACTATGATATATGTCAATGTCCCATTTTGTTTTTGTGTTTTCAGAATTTTCCATTTTAGCTATTTTCTATGTGATTGTAATTGATTTCACCATATTTGCCGGCATAAAAATCACGATACGCATCTGCTATCTCTGCAAACGTATTCATCACAAATGGTCCTTCTACGACAATAGGTTCAGAATATGGACTGCCTCCGAAAATCATAATTTCATTTGTGACCGTATAATTATTTATTAGTTCAATGACTCCTTCCTTCCTGTCAAATTCAATAAATTCACCAGCATCTGCTTCCGTATCATTGACAATTGCACCGTAGCTTGATAAAAAAACTGCAACCTCTATGTTACCTGGTATTCTTATCTCAAAGGTCTTTCCAGCTTCTAAATTAATATGATACAAAAACTGTTTAGAATAATTAGGAATGGGGGATGTAAATTCTTCATAACTCCCCAAAACTACTTTTATCCAACCACTCTCGTTTTCTAACAGCTTCTGTTGTATTTGGTCAGCCTGAATAGCCAAGTATTCTGGTTTTTCAGCTTTGTTCTTTGCGGGTAAATTAATCCAAAATTGAAGGGCATGGACTAATCCATTCTTTTCATGTGGATCAGGTATGATATTTTCATCATGGACAATACCGTCACCTGCTTTCATCCATTGGATTCCACCCGAATAAACTTTTTCATGATTTCCTCGGCTATCAAAGTGTTCCGCCTGACCATGTAGAATATAACTTAAGGTTGCAATTCCTCTATGAGGATGAGAACCGGTACCTGTTTTCTTTTCGTCATTTCCGTTTCGGCGGGTAGTTGGGCCAATATGGTCGAGAAAGACGAACGGCCCCACTGCATTGGCATACCTATTGGGCAGGATGCGAAAAATTTTCATATCCCCAATGTCGGCGCTATGCCCCTTTCCCGAAAAACTGATTTGTTTTTTCACTATTACGACTATCTTAACTATCAAGAAATACGTACAATGATTTTATTTTGCCGTTTTCAAAAATGACAACATCCATTCCAGTGGCAATAACTGCTTTGTCTTTAGGGCCAAGCCCCCAAACCATCCGACCAACATTGTTATTGATAATAACCGGTTTCAATTTGGTGAAAATAAAGTCAGGAGGCATACCATTTAATGTGTTGCTAACCTTACGATTGAGAGCATCATAACTTGTTATGACTTCGTCCACTTCAAATACTGTAAAATCCTTTGCATAGAGGCTTTCAATGGCATTGATTCTACGATTCGCATCGTGTTCGCTCCATACTTGCTGTAGGCTCTCTTCCATTACTTCGGCTAATACATTCTTCATAATTGAGTTATTTATACTAGTGCCTGAGGTTGACCAAATTGAAAGCGACATTTCGACCTGGTCGAAATGCTGCTTTCGTTTTTAACTAGACCTTTAACCCCGAAAGCTAACTTTTGAATGCTCTCGAATAGAGTCACTTTTTGAGTCTTATTTCAAGTTTAGTGTCATCCGTTATTGTAAATACGGAAGTTTAATTGCTCCGACTTGGTGCATTACTGCAGCCATATCATCTGCCGCCCATTCTTCTGTGATTTTACCATCCTTGAAATGATATACGTCTACTGCGTCCCATCTAACTTTTTTCCCAGTTGCCTCAATTCCTACCAAGTTTCCAGAATGTGTTGCTTCAACGATGAAACGAACTGCGACTTTGTCGCCGTCCGCTATGATATCATATTCAGTAGCATGTAAATCGGGGAAGGCAGCTATAAAGCCTACGAGTAATCCGGTAAGGTTTTTTATTCCATCCATTGTGCCTAATGTTCCTCCATGCCATTTTACATCTGGAGTACAATATTTTTCTGCAAGACTGGGATTGTGTCCATTAAACACTTTTTCTACGTACTCACGTGCAATAGCTTTGTTGAGTTCTGATTTGTTTTCCATAATGTTTGATGTTAATTGGTGTGTTTGATTTATCAACTGTTTAAAAACTGTTTTAACGAATACAGCTATTTGAAGTCCGCTAATAGCCAAGCTTTGGATGGTTAATTGGCGTTACTTATTCTCCTTTGCAAGCTCTTTTTCAATTAAACTACCCTTCATTTGAAGCCCAACAACACCCCCAAGTTCACTTATTATTGCTATTTCCTCACCAATAGTTCCGGTTCTTGCCCAGTCACGTTGGATCTCGCTAATCAGCCCGATAACGCTTACTGGTTGCGCACCAGCGTTCTCCATCCTTCTTAACGCGGCTTCATGGGCAGTTAGGGACGTTCCGCCTACCGCATCCACAACTAGGTATACTTCGTAACCTTCTTTCAACGCATCCAATGTTGGAAACGATAAACAAGCCTCCGTCCAGAGAGCTGCCATAATCAATTTTTTTCTGCCCGTAGCTTTAACGGCATCTAAGAATTCTTTGTCCTCCCACGCATTAATTGAAGTGCGATCATAACTGGGCAAGTCGCTTGTCACTTGACGGACTTGGGGGATAGGTGGTTGGTTTAATCCTGTTTTTACGTTTACCGTAGAATGAACGATAGGAATTTTGTACAATTTTGCCGTTTTTATTAGTGCTACAATATTTTTGACCATGTCGTTCCTATCCATGGATGTAACGTCAGCGATCTGTGGCGGTTGATAGTCGATAACAATTAAGGCAGAATTTAACGGCGTCAGGAGATGATCATTTTTCTGGTCTCTAATTTGCAAGCTGCTCATGTTTTCTTAATTTTTATTGTTAAGATTAAATAGTGATTCTATCATTAATAGGTTTGATTTGGTATTGAAACATGTTGAACAGAATTACTTGATTAAGCCAATTTGTGTATGGAAAGTTTGGTTATCCCAGAACAACCATTCTTCGATCATAAGTCCATTCTTCCAATGTCCTATTGTACACATAGGAAATTTAAATGATTTCCCAGTAGCTTGAATGAATTGGCCGTTGCCATTGGGCATTGGTTTTGAAAAGGTGCCTTCCATAAAGCCCATAACACAGGTCCATTCACCAGTATTGTTACCGATCTTAATAGGATGTTGTTTTATTTTTGTGTCGGGTGCGTACACAAACAATGCCTTTAAGTCTTCGATATGTCTTTCAATGCCATCAGTATGGTGCCCATCTGGCAAGTACACTGTAATATCCTTTGAGTGGCTTTCATGAAGGCGAATCCATTCCTGATTTGAAAATACCGTGAAATCCAGTGTGTCAAATGTCATAAGATTTTTTGCAAGTGTTGAGTTGCCTGCATCTATGTTCCTTAGAACGATTTGCATTGAATCAATCTTAGATTGCATTTCCTTAGAGTGAGCCTCACTATTGGTAGAATTATTGGAGCACCGTGTGAATAGTGTAGTGCAGCCGATTAATAGTAGGATAGTGAATCTGGTGCAAGAGTTCATTCTGTTCATTTTTATACCTATTGATTACTTTGCTTTTTTACTTTTCGCTGTCTCACAAAATTCCACTATCTTCTTTCGTTTCGACGATAACAAATGGTAAAAAAAATCATTGATATTTGTTAACGGTTTTTTTTACCATTTGTCGACATTTATTGGAGTAGGTTGGACGTATATTTGTTTCGAGCGGCTTGTATTTAGATACTTCTTCTAATGATTGAAAACATAGAAATTGGTGTGGACAGTTTTGCTACCATGTTTAATAGCAGCGGTACAGAATCAATAAAAAGTGACGATGCCATGTCCCTTTTACTTGAAAGAATAAAACACGCGGATGATGTGGGTGTCGATGTGTTTGGTATCGGTGAGCACCATAGGAAAGAATTTCTTGATTCTGCAACGGCTGTTATTTTATCTGCAGCTGCTGCCCTAACGAAACGTATCAGACTTGCAAGTGCAGTTGCTGTATTGAGCGCGGCTGACCCTGTCAGGGTTTTTCAGAATTTTGCAACATTGGATTTGATTTCTAAGGGCAGGGCTGAAATGGTTGTAGGGCGTGGTTCATCAATTGAAGCATACCCTCTCTTTGGTTATGATCTCAAGGACTACGATAGGTTATTCGAGGAAAAACTCGATTTATTACTGAACATTCGCAAAAACGAGTTTGTCACATGGACTGGTAAATTTCGTCCAGGACTTAATAATTTACCTGTCTATCCAAGACCACTACAGAATCCTTTACCTATTTGGTTAGGCGTTGGAGGTACACCTGAGTCTTTTGTACGTGCTGGTTCACTTGGCTTGCCTTTAATGGTAGCGATAATAGGCGGCGAAACTGCTCGCTTCCGTCCTTTAGTCGACTTATACCGTAATGCAGGAAAACAAGCTGGGTTTAAGCCTGAAGAATTAAAGGTTGGATTACATTCTCCAGGGTATTTGGCCGACACAAAACAGAAAGCGATAGATGAGTTTTATCCAGGATACTCAAAGGTGATGACTAAGATGGGTAAGGAAAGAGGATGGAGTCCAATGACAAGAGAAGGATTCGAACACCAGCTAGGCCCCGAAGGAGCGCTTCTTGTAGGTGCTCCCGAAGAAGTTGCGAGAAAAATAATGCATCATTCTGACGCGCTTGGCGGCATCTCAAGACTCACATTTCAAATGGATGGCGCGGATTTGCCTCATGAAAAATTGATGTACTCGATTGAATTAATCGGTCAGACGTTGAAGCCACTATTAATTGAGGACGTTATACGATAACAATCATACAACAATTAAAGTCTTCCTCAAGTCATGGATCAGAAGCAGCTACAATCTGAAAAAAATGAACCATTAAAAATTCTTGTGTTCGCAGCTTCCTTCCGGGAAGACTCACTTAATGAGCATTTAATTAAATTCGCCTCAAATATTATTACAGAATATGGCGGTAAGCCAGACCTTGCATTTATGAGGGACTTCGAATGTCAATCATTCAATGATGACGTTGAAAAGGAACGCGGTATGGATCCGGGTGCTGAGAAATTTCAACAAAGGTTAGCGAACAATGATGCATTAGCCATAGCAGCTCCTGAATATAATGGCAGCATGCCTGGGTATTTAAAGAATACAATTGATTGGGTGTCGCGCTTTCGCCCACAACCTTTTAATGAACGACAAGTATTATTAATGTCGGCTTCTCCATCAATGGGAGGAGGTAGCCACGGGTTATGGTCGCTTCGTATTCCATTAGAGCATCTTGGTGCGAGAGTTTATCCCGATATGTTTTCGTTGGCAGTTGCCCATAAAGCAATTAAGAACGGTAAGATCGAAGATCCTATTTTGGCTAAAAGATTTAAAAGTACTATTACCGGATTTATGGATCTCGCGGAGGCTCAGAAAAATTACCCTTGTGCAAAGACTGCTTGGGTAGAGTTCTTAGGGGAAAAGCCCGATTCCGCGACAGATAGAGTTGAAAAATAAACAATACTGTCTATATCGACGATCTATTTTGAACCATTTGCTTGCGTATTCGACTTAAAGATTCTTTTGTGATTCCCAAATAGGAAGCAATTTGATGTTGAGGAAAACGTCGAACAAATTCAGGGTATTGCTTTTGCAACTCATAGTAACGTTGCACGGCAGTAAGACTAATAAATGTATTCAATCTTTTTTGCGAAGCAATCGAATCATTTATCTCCAGTTTGGCTTTCATCTCCAACCATGCAGGAACACAATTGAGACGCTCATGATCACTTTTAGTGATTGCAAGTACATCGGTTTCCTCCCATGCATCTATATTATATGATGAAGGAACAAGCATATTATAGCTTTCTCTATCCCCGGCCCACCATGTTTCAAGAAAAAACCGGATACAATGTTCATTACCATTGTCGTCGACACTATATTGGCGCATGGCACCTTTAACTATAAAAGCCATATACTTACAGATGTCGCCAGACTGTAAAAAGTACTGTTTTTTACGTATTTTTTTAGGGATTAAAGCAGCCTTTATTAATTCGAACTCGCTTTCCTTTAGCGGGGTTGTGGAGCGGTCTGTGATATATGTAAAAAGTGAGTCGTACATAAAGGTGATATTCCAATTCACAAATATAATGTCCCTCCATCACTTATTTAAATAAGACTATTTTGATTCTGCTCTTATTTATGGTCCGTGAGCTGATGGACAAAAAACACTAGCGAAATCACCAAAGCCAATATTGACATCGTGATGTCCATTTTATGCATAAGAAACCGCAAGGCTTGCAGTGGGTTTGCCATGGAGTATCTATTACTCTTACCTTTGTGTGAAAATACCCTATGCTCATTCGCAATGACTATTTAAAAATAATTGATGAAATAAGAAACCTTGAACCGGAAGCATTAAATGGTTATATAGATAATAAATTAGTCCAACTTAAAAATGAAAATCCTTTTTTTATAGAGACCCTATACAAGGATATTAACTATATTTTGAAAGATGTTGATGAAGAAGGTGACAACGATTTAATTTTTGAGAATGGTGATTTTGTATTTGAAAACGGCGATTTTAAACTAACTGGTTACCAAACAAGGCTACACGATGTAATTATTTGGCTTCATCAACAAATAACGTCTGATATTATAGAGAATATGAAACCATCGCTTAGGTTATTTGAAGAGTTTTCTGAAAAAGTAGAAAGCTTTGAAAATAACGTACTGAATAAAAGTTCATATACAGTAGAGTATAAAGAAAAGCTGAATGCTGTAAAGAGGAGTGTAATAGAGGAAAGAAATGAAAATTATGAGCGAGCAAATAACGACACAACTATGAATGAGTTTTATTCTATTAGCGAGTTTAAGGTACCAGAAAATGAGTATCAATTAAAAAAACTGACTGGAGAACCAATTTTTGTCGGTTTTAGGGGAACTAGAAGTAGTTATAATGGTAGAGGCACACATTACCTGGACATTCCGTCAAAGGTAACCAGTAAACAATACGATGAACTTTTTGCCTTTATGATTACGAGAATAGACCCACCATATGATTTAGAGAAACTGATTAATTTCCATTTAGATTATTACATCGCTAAAGGTGGTGATAAGGACAGGTTCGTAAAGCATATCAAATTTGTTGTTCTAGAATACATGAAATTTTTCTACAATAAAAATACTGCTCATATTGAGTTATTAGAACATTGGATAGAAGAGCACACCCCAAAATCAATAAACACCAATAGTATGAACACTAATTTAAATGGGAATAACAATATTATCAATGTTGCTGGTGGTGATATTAATCAAAGCAACGTGACATTAACCGTTTCGGAAAATCAATTTAAAAAACTAAAAGAGTTGGGCGTTGAAGACGCACATATTCAAGATCTAAAAACTATTATTGAAAATAAGTCGATAGATAAACCAACAATGAAAGATAAAATTTCAAAGTGGCTAACACCTGTAATAATTTCTCTGACGGCGAAAGGGTTAACAGAGGCTCTGCCTAAAGTGGTAGAATTTACCCATCATTTAATGCCCTAACACCCGCTAAGGAAATGATTGAATTTAATGAACTGGAAACCGGAGAAAAAGACGCGATAAACTCGTTGCTTCTATTATTAAAACATCTAGAAAATTGCAGTCTTATTGCCTTCGATAAATCGGACCTTGAGGGTATAATTTTAGATAATTCAATATTTCATTCAGACAGAATTATTGATTTTTTAAAAGAGAATGATTTCATAGAATTATTCACTCATCGTCCTACCTATAAACTTTTGGATGAAGGTCATAGATTATTAAAATGTGGTTCAATAGAAAAGTATTGCAAGACAATGAAAGAAGAAACACACAGTACCTCTATAACTGGAGATAACAATACAGTCAACATATCCAGTGGAGATATTAGTCAAAATGTGACTAATAATTCAAACTCTAAAACGGTCTATCCAGAAGACATAATAAAAGCATTTAGTTTAATCAATACAGATAAAGGCATTGAGGCTAGTAAGCAACCAAAATACAATCATTTTTCCGCGGATATTAAAATAAACGGTGAGAGTATATCAGCGCCGAAACTATATACCAAACTAGCAAACCGCTTTAATACGCCAACGAAAAAATATGTTATTCCTATACTTTTTGCTGACAATGAAAATTCCCATAGGGAAATTTTACACAGGGAAAAATTGGGGCGCGCCAACATAATCAACTACTATAGGGAAAGTGCATTATCAATTAAATCAAACAATATCAGATTTGAAGTTGCACGTTACACAGAGAACCCAATGACAATTAATTTGATTGAAGAACTATTATCGCTTTTTCATTTGATATTTTTCTGCGAAACATTGGGTACTAAATTGGATTTAGAAATAACAATTGGTTTAGAGACAAATGGAGAATTAAATTTTTCACACAGTGAAAATTTTATACGTACCGATGCAATGGCTATCAATTCTTACATATTAAATTGGGACGAACATTTTTTTACTATAAACCTTAAAGACACAGATAATACTTCGCTCGATAAATTATTAGAAAGCATCATTGAAGCGTTTCCCACTAAATCAAAAATGGGAAATCCTTTTCTACAACTAGATATGATTAGCCAAGCATTAGTTTACGACGACATTAGAAAACAACTTTCGTAAAATTTATTAGTGGTCAAGAAATGATAAAATATTGTGAGTTTGAATTAGTTTAGCTATAGACCAGTTGTGGTTGTCTTTCAATCTTGGGGGAGAGAATAGCCGCATAAGATTTGAAAAATGGATATTGATAATCTTATCGCAGTCATTATTGCTTAATCTGACCTTGAAAGCGGGTAAAATATCGATTGTCATATTAAGATTTATCAGTTTTTACACTTCATGTAATATTTTATGAAGCTTCGGTTGAGGCGTAGCATATAAAAACCTGCCAAGTTGGCTCGTATTTTACCTTCTAAAAATTGGCATAAGAATAGATGGCAAGGTGTATAAGCTTATAAATCAATCTTATGGCTAAAACTCTCGACCAAGGATTTGCAACGTTTTTATCATGGTTAGAACCGCTATCTACTGAACATAACAAAGCAGCGAGTCATAAAGATTCAGTCTACTCATGTCTGTACAACAACTTTGAATGCACACGGTTATTTGAAACAGGTTCTTTCGGAAATGGCACTGGCATCCGACATTACAGTGATACCGACTATTTTGCCAGCATTCCTAATGGGCAGTTATACTCCAGTTCATCCTACACATTAACAAAGGTCAAAGAGGCGCTACAAACAACTTTTTGGCAAACCAGTGGGATAAAAGTAAACTCACCCGCTGTTGAGATTCCTTTTGGCACATATGCGTCGGAGTCGTTAGAGGTTACGCCATGTAGTTTTAAAGGAGTGATTGAAACTAATGATGGGAATCATCAAGCCTATAATATTGCTGATGGCAGTGGCAGTTGGATGTTATCCAGCCCCGGAGCACATAATGCTTATGTTCGCAAACAGGACCAGAGACTGGGAGGCAAGCTCAAGCCTTTAATTCGTCTTATCAAAGCATGGAAGTACTATAACAATGTACCAATCAGTTCATTTTACCTTGAGTTACGTGTCACAAAATATGCGGAATCGGAAACCGATATTGTTTATGACATAGACATTAAGCGAATAATGAAGCAACTGGACACCTGTACGCTTGCCAGCATTCAAGACCCCATGGGTGTTTCAGGTTTAATACCTGCCTGTAGCACAGATGCTAAAAAGACAGAAACTTTATCAAAGCTTTCTACCGGCCTGGCTCGGGCAGAAAAAGCAGTTGAATCAAGGACAGCCGATCTTGATAAGTGTTTTGAATGGTGGCAAAAGTTCTTCAATTATGAATTTCCTTCGCGATGAATAGCATACCCAGTGTTCAAAACGAATTACGCCAGCTCGAAAGACTTTCTGCACAACGAGAATTATATTCTTACGCGAAACGACTTTATGGAGTTGAGCTTATCGGAAATATAGTAGTTCCTGTGCTTCTTGCTTGCACCGCTTTGTTCGTACATACCCTTGATGCTATTGCCGCCGCTTACGCGATTTCATTCTTATCAGTTGATACCTTGAGCATAGCTCCTATTATCAATAGGACAAAAAGAAAGGCTGCGACGATACAGGAATTGTTTGACTGCGATGTCTTGCAAATACCTATATCCCCCCTCAAAGTGGCCAAAGATGTAACTGTTGAAGAAGTACTAACCAACTATGACGCGCATAGTAAGATTGCAAGCAATGTAGAAAAAGTAAAGGATTGGTACCCAGTCAACATTGGTCAAATAAATATTAATGTAGCCAGGCTAATTTGCCAAAGGACCAACTGTTGGTGGGATTCAAAATTGAGAACGCGCTATTGCTCATTTATTAAAGGTTTTTCCATAGCTATACCAATCATAATAATTGGTGTTGGGGTCGTTAAGGATTTAAAGTTTGAAAGCATAATTCTAATCGCCAGCGCACTTGTGCCATTTTTTCAATTTTGTGCAAAAGAGTATAGCGACAACATTGATGCGAGGGAACGATTGGATAAACTTCATGCTTACATTACCAATCTTTGGGATAAAATTATAGATAAGACTATCGAGGAATCTCTCTTGGTCAATCATTCTCGTAGTATTCAAGACGAGTTGTATGAAAATAGGTCAAAAAGTCCGTTAATATTGGACAGTATCTACAAGAAATTCAGGAAAAAAGATGAGACGCTGATGGATAAGACAGCTGAAATACTAATTAAGGAAATTCAAGATGCATCTGTGGTATAGGAAATGCCTTTTTATCTTAACCTTTTCAATGATAGCCTATAGATTGAAGGTTTCCTTTGCCTTTTTCCAATTTTTTTTTAAAATTGGTCTACTAACTGAAGTTTCCCCATTTGAAGACTCGCCCGAAAAATGGCAGAATTTTTCGGGATATTCAGCGTCGCCGTATTTACTCCATGATTTAAACGCTTCATAGCACATAGGTTTCTCCACATTGAATGGAATTTCAACGCGAGTCCTTATGCAATACCCATGCGCAATAGTCGAAGGCTTATTAATTTGGGGTAGTCCTGCATTTATATGGTCGGTCTGTTTAGTATGGTTTTCATTTTCTGTCTTAATTGGCGACTTTATATAAGAAAAATCTTCTGCGTTATGAAGAATGGACTCAATATCTTTCCATGCTTCGTCATAAACGGTCTTATCATTATCATCATTTTTGTCTATTAATATTCCCATCTCCTTATTATTAACCTGCGAAAATTCATATAGGTTCATGGACGTTATAATCATCAACTTTTCATTTAGATAGCATTTTGCATGTAAATTTTTTGAAAAATATAATCTTACATATTTTAGGCCTTGGAGAAATCCCATTTCTGATGGACTTAATTCTTGCTTGCCAAATATTATCCTTACATCAATCTTTTCTCGCTCCTTATCGTTTAATAGCTCCTTCATGCTATCTGACAATTTAAGATATGGACTAATAATATACAACTTCTCCTTAGCGTCCCGTATCAATGAGTCTAACGTTGATGAAATTGACGATGTTCTTAAATATTTGGACATAGGTACATTTTAAGATGATTATGGTATTTCAAATTAAGAAACTTCTCTTAAAAAATGAGATTAGAATAAATGATTTCCATGGGGATAAATAGTATCACAAGATGTAAACGAACAATTCCGGAATGTGACAGGTCTTCCTTAGGTTAGCTATATGGAACAATTCGTAGCATATTTCAGGGTCAGCACATCTCGTCAAGGTTTATCAGGATTAGGTTTAGAAGCGCAGAGAAATTCCGTTATATCATTCTTGAACAATCGTCCATTGCTTGCAGAGTTTACAGATGTGGAAACTGGCAAAAGTGATAATCGTCCACAACTACTGAAAGCTATTGACCTAGCTAAACAAACAAATTCGACACTTGTAATTGCCAAACTGGATAGGCTCTCTCGCAATCTTACGTTTATATCAACAATGATGGACGCAAAAACTAAATTTGTATGTTGTGATATGCCCGACGCTAACGAACTAACCATTAGCATTTTTGGAGCACTCGCGCAATGGGAGCGTCAGCGTATTTCTGATAGAACCCGTTCTGCACTACAAGCATTAAAGACTAGAGGTAAGAAACTTGGTAGTCCAAACAACTTTACAGAAGAAGTAAGGAAGATGGGACCGGAAAAGAACAAATTGATAGCTGATAACAACCCTAACAATCAAAAAGCAAAGAAAGTCATAAACCTTCTCCATAAGAATGGAAAATCATTACGAGAAATTGCAATAGAGTTGAATGAGGCTGGATTTAGAACTTCAAGGGGTAATGAATTTCAAGCAGAACAGGTACGACGACTTATAAATACTGAACAGGACAAATAAAAAGAAAGTATCTCCGGCTATTTTAAAACTAACAACGTAAAGTATAGGACGATAACGAGCTATAAAAAATTTGCACATTTAACGAAAATCATCAAATCACTTTTCAGAACACTTAGCTACATTTAGCTGGCGGAGAGCTGTTTAACTGAACGATTCCGCCCCAAGGAGTTTACGTGAACCTGTAAGTTCGACTATTATTATCCAACAGCTTAATTCTATCAAATGCCTCTGCTCGGGTCATAGTTCCACTATTTGTGAGATAGCAAAAGATATTGGCAAATTCGTTAACGATATTTGTCGCAAAAATACCAGTGTCATCCGTTCCAACGACGATTGGTGGCAATGGGATATGCTCATCGGCCCATTTAAACCAATTCCAAAGTTGGTAGGTAGAATAGTCTTCGTGGTGGCCAATCCTAACATTGCTCGTTGGCAATGTCTCTATGATTACCTTCTTTACTGACATATATCGCAATAATTCTTTTTGCAATAGTTCAAGTTCAGCAGAAGAGAAAATTTCTTCCGAATTTATCGTAATGATCTTTTCGTAGCTGCTCCGGTTAATTTTTAAATGATAGTTGAATATTGCTTGATAAATACGGCCGCCTCGTGAGTAGCCTGTTGATTGTATTTGATTCCATTCAACTTCGTCCCACACGCTGGTCAACTCTGCGTCAGCTTTGCTGCTCTTAAAAAAAATAATAGGGCAGAATTTACGGCTCAACCAAGCAGATTCAAGTTCCTGGGGGGTATAGTTGTCATTGTAGACTTCTTCGCAATATTTTTTTATCGCAATTGTCAGTTCGGCAATTTTCTCTTTTAGTTTTAGGTCAATGGATGACGAACATAAATGGAAACAAAAAATGAGGTTATCTAGCCATTCACCTTGACGAATTAGAATCTCACGTCCAAGCGCTTTAATCCATAGATCCGTTGAAAGACCAACTGCAGTAGCATGACCAATACGATCATTGGCACCTAATTCATTAAAACTGATTGCTTCGAAAATGGCTCTCATTCCGCTAATTAAATGAAAGAAATCTTCACCTGCATGAAATGTAAAATGCTGAAAGTTTTTACGACGAAGCATGCGAAAAGATGGGGCAAATACTTCTGGTGGCGTATCGAACTCACTAGCTGCTGCGTCTATACCTACAATGGCTCGACAACACTGGGGTTTATTTTTTTTCAAATAGGCCAACACTTCCGCCTTTTTCCAGACTAATAATCTCAAATCGAAGTATCTAACAAAATCATCGATTCGTTGTTCTTTTTTCTTAATAAAATGAGCGGTCAGACGAAGTTCCGGCAAACGTAACAAAGGATATGATAAACGAATTCCGGACTTAAGATGTGCCCATCCGCTATTGATTGTATTTAAGAGAGAGAGAGTATCCTTTTCATTGTCTTTTGGAGAAAACCGTCCTTCTAAAAAAGCTAAATTCCGCATTTCATTTCCATGCAATTGGAAGAAACGGTTCCGATATTGCTTTTCGCTTGTTTCTCTCAAGCCGTTAAGCGTATGTTTTTGAAACTGTTCAAAACCATATTGGTGAATCTGCTGGACCAATAGTCGGTTACATAACCCCAAAATCAGTAAGTAGAAATGAAAAAGACTAGCGATAACTTCTCTCGGCTCATCTTTCAGATATTTAAAGATAATTAAGTACATCGTCGATTCAGCCATAATTGCATTCCCTTCTGAACCATTTTCATCAATCAATACTGCAAAGGGATTAGTGTAGGTTGCGAAAATATCGACGGTCTCAAAATTATTGATGAGAGTTTGCAAAATCACATTTGCAGAACGACCAGGTAACCTCTTTTTGGAAATAATAAAGTCAAATAAGAGAGTTCTAATTTTTCGAGCGATTAAAAGTAATTGGTAATACCTATATGGTTCCAGCAAATGTGATTCCTGCTCAAATTGTTCTTTTACTTTCAGGTTTTTATAGCCTTCTGTAAGTTCATGGTATATTTTTTTGGGCATTGCTAGGTGATCCTGCCAGGTAAAGTCAGTTTCAGTTGCGCCGTTTAGATGCATATGAATATCGTGAAATCCACCTTCTGAAACAACGTACCTTTCAATTTCGGGAATAAAAGGATAGGGTAATGCTGTGTATTTAAAGTTTGGAAGAAGTAACGTCGACTTATAGCTAATAAGAGTTAACGGGTTAAAATCTGCTAACGGCTTTTGTTGATGAAGGAATGCACATTGCAAAAGTAGCGGTGGAACAAAAGTAATCAATTGCTGCCACTCATTTTGCTTCGCTGAACGTACATGAATACGTTCAGCTCTCATTTCTAGGTGGGTTGTAGCCAACCAGCTGACACCTATCGTTATTAGCTCAGGTAAGCTTCGAATGTTTTCAAAATCTTGTTCGTGCTGAAGCCGATAATAGTGATCTGGCACTTTTTTATTGATGCCTCTTTCACATAAAAAAAGTCTTCTAGAAACATCCTTTACAGTACTGGTCCGACCTATTCTATACCAAGCCAGCGATTCAGTATCGCTCAGCAAATGCCTTAGCATAGAGGGTTTTACCATGAAATTTTACGTTTTTTAAGGTAATTACGAAAATCCCTTAGTTGGCTAGCATCAACATCATTGCCAAAAATATTACGTAGGTTATCGAGGATATACTTATTCTTCCCAATTGTTGAACCTCGCGGTAAAGCGTCAAAAAATGAAAACGGAATACCATCGCTTTGCAATCGCATAGCGATCTCTTCATAATTGGCATTGGAACTAATATCGCTCTCAGGAAGATTTCCCTTTTTTATAGATACTTCACAGAGGCCACGGTAAACCGACAGTTCGAAAATATTTCCTGGGAATGGCCTATGCATATTCATCTGTAGCCGTTCTATAATGTAAGGATCCAAATAAACTAGAAATAACGGACAGGAAAATAACCAGCGACTAAATTTGAGCTCTTTCCTTGAACCTTCCCGTCGTTCTATGTGTCTTAAATTATCTAGAAATATGCGTGGACTGGTATTTACATTGTTCAAATTGATACCACGATAGAGCTTTTCAGTACTTTCTTTTGATTCTTCAATTAACACAGCGTTTAAAAAAGCTACAATTTGCAAGCTGAATAACTCACCGAGATTGCCTTGCACCTCACCATGTTCAATATTTAAAAGTGCGAAAAAAAATCGAGTGGATATTTTGCCTAATAAATGTGGGGAGAGAACTATATCTTTATAATCTTTTGCCCATTCTCTCATTAAAACTTCCATTAAATGCATTGAATTTCCAGAATGATACCGTTCTTCAGCGCGTTCATCAATAGAAAATGACTCACCCCTGTTGTTAGAACCTGCCACAAAATCGGGCATAGGATAGGTCCTGAGTTGAGAAAAATCATATAAGCCCTGTTCTATATCAATATTTTTACGCAACAGTTCACCAATGGTCCCAAGAAGGCTATAAAAGGAATAAATTAAAAGTCCCGATTGTTTCCTGGTAGATTGACAGATGCTTAAGGGAATATAGGCAATATGTTTATGAGGCAAACGTTCAAAAGCAATATCAATTCGGTTGGACATCTTTTCTCGCCCTTGTTTGGCAATTGCGTTTAGTGTATAAAGCACGATGGTCCCGCCCCATGTGCTTTCCGAGATATTACTGATATTTAGAGCGGCACGCGTATAGGCATTCATCAGTCCTACTGCGTCTCGTAAAACCTTATCTTGTAAAAGCCCAGCATGGTTAGCTAAACCTATAAGAGAAGGGCCGGGGGCATTCAAGTTTTCTTCTTGGACGTAAAATGCCGTTTGTAGGTTTCTAGTATATCCGAGCTTAATGAAATAGTCAAATATTAGAAATGGGTCAGATCTCATTTTTTCAGACGATAAGAAGCTCAAAGCTGTCAGGCAAGCATTTTGAGAATGATTCTGTAATGTGGGCTGTAATTGGTAACCCTCTTCCAAAATATCAACCTTCAATAATAACTTCAGAATGACGGTATTTAGGAATTTTGAACTGCTATAGATCAAGTTAACATCTATACTATTTTCATAGAGATCATTCAAAAATGCATCGGCTAAGTGGAAATTATTGAACGGCAATCGATTGCTGTCATCCAGCGAGGCCATAAACTGAATCTGGGTCCTAACTGGCAGACCAAGAAGAAAATTTCTATAAATTTCAGCTTGCCCCTTATTAAAAACCCCAAAACGTGATAATATACCTCCATAATAATCTTGTATTTCAGTAAGTTCTCCATCGGCGCTTCTTATCAAAATATCGAACCTCTCTGTGTAGTTAGGTAATTTCTCATTTAGGGGTACTAGGTTGACACGTCGATTCAATTTCATGACTTTTTGGAGGTATTGAGCCTCCATCTCAATTACCATTTCGTTGAATTCTTGCATTTTTCCTAAATGTTGACCTTCATTAATAACGAGTGCTTTCCCGAAATTTTTCCATTGCTGCTTACGAATAGCTTTAGAATAAAGTCGAATGTCACCGCTCATTAATGTCACTATTTTGGGAGTTGTAAAATATTTACGAATTGTTTCCAGAACACGCCAGCCCTTCCTGAAATCAATATCAATATCATCAAATGTTATCAAAAAGGCTTTTCTATTTAAAATATCAAGTGCCATCTTGATTAGTGAATGGAAATTATTCTCCAGCTCTCTTGCGGAGCGTACTGCTGTCAGCCCGTTATGCATAATAAATTCAGCGTCTTGCCAGTTATTTTCTGTCATTTCACCGCCAACACCGTCAAGTAAAGGCAAACCATGCGCAAGACGCTGGACATGATCCTGCCAGTCCTTTTTCTTAAAATTATTATTGCTGATTGGGTTAACTTCCTCATCCTCAAGTGCTTTTTCCACTTTTTCTTTTATACGAGATATAATATCCAGGAAGATGTGACCTTTTTCTTCAATTAGGGTAGGGTCAATAATATCTATTACGCAAATATCGGGTCGATTCTCTCTGTATCTTTTCAAAATGCTCATCAAAAAGGTCGTTTTGCCACTTCCTCTTGTTCCGAGCACAGTGATTGCCTCATGTAGGCGTTCCCCGCGTGAAACTTCTTCACGATTAAATTCGCTGTTAATCCAACCTTCTACAGTATTAAATTCCATTTGATGAATCAAATTGCCAGTTAGTTCTTTGGCATTATTACTGTTGTGTAGATCTATTATTATCTGTTCAGGCATATGGAAACATTATGAATTAAGGCTAATATAATACAGTATGGGTGAAAAACACCTAAATTAAGATAGCATTATTACTGTTTCGATGAACTAAATCTACGTCGTGTCGAAAGACAAATTCAATATAACTGCAATTTGCCACCTTTTGAGATTACGGAAAAGATATTATAAGTTAACTTGTTAATCACTATTTTGATGAGAAATTATCTAGCCGGCGGAAAGGTGGCGGTTTACTGTGTATAACTTTGAATAAGAGCAAACATAAATTGGAAGCAAGTAGTAAAAAAGGAAAATCATTCCAACAGATTATTGCAGTTTGCTTGTAAGGAAACGAGAGAAGAAATAAAAAAACTAAAAAAATCTTTTTCCATTTTACTGATTAACTATTCTACTTACGTGCATATAAAATGGGAACATCGAATATATATGTTTTCGAAATTCTTATACTTACTATGTAAGAAAGTAACATTAAACTACCCTACCCCGGTTACAAAATGTTCTTTCATGGCAAGGAAATTTTTTTCGATGACCTTTCTTTGCACATATTCTTTTCAGGCAGTTGACTTAAGTAAATTGAGCAATTTATCAAAGCATTATTATGAAGCTATGATAAGCAAAACTCTATATATTTCATTAAAAAGAGTTAGACTTCTCTTAATGGCATTTATTTACTTGCTAAACATCTCTTTTAGTAAATAGCCAATAAGCAAGATTGCTCCGACCGCTAGAGCAGCATTTACAACTTCATCTGTTGCCTTCTTATTTAGCCCGTTAATATATAGTTGATATTGGTTTTCAGAAATTCTTCCATTTTGATATAGCATAAGCATAAATTCATCAGTTTCAGCCTTTGAGGCTTGACCTGCTTTAACTTTATCACCTAACAATGAAAGCCTTGGATAATTTATGCCGCTCATTTTTTATCGATATTTAATTTGTCAATGACAGTTTTCAGTATCGGATATAACTCCTTCAATTGGTCTATTGTCTGCTGTTGCAAGTTATCCTTGTTTTCTAAATCCTTCATCTCAATTTTCAAATCCTGAATTTTGTCCTTTAGCTTGTGAATTTCCCTAAAATGCCAGTAGAGGAATGCTCCTACAGGTATTACTATAGAAATGATGCCAGGGAAAGTTAATGCCACTTTATCCATTATGATGTCTGTGTTATTTATAGATTATACCATTGAGTGTATTTCATATGACACAAAGTATGATAAATAACACGATTTTGAAATTAACCTCTACTAAAATCCTCTATTACTTACTTTGTATTTTGCCAATACTTCGATAATAGAAGTTGTTGGTCATTGACTTATAATGATTGCTTTATACTTTTGCATAATGAATATATTCAAAGATAAAAACATAGTGATTACGGTCGACGGGACCAAATATGAAATGGATATTCTCCAGATTCCTACTAGTAGTCATGTTAGCGTTGAAATAAAGGGTATGGGGAAATTTATACTATTAAATAACAACGGCAAATTAATGTGCTTAAGTGGGGACGGTATGACAGCTGAACTACTAAATGGAATAGCGAACTACCTCAATAGCCATTACTAAAAGGGTCATTGATTTAGTATTGTCGACTTACCCTTTATTCTACTATCGTTGACATTATAATCTTCATACCAGTATGTCAGTATTTATAAAAGATGGCAACAAGTTTAAAAAATCAGATATAAACGGTTCAATAAATGATATAGCTATACAACTTGGCTATCATTCCAGTCAGTTACATACATATTGGAAAGATTTTAACGACCCTAAAATACATGTTGTATGCCTTGAAATATTTACAAAAAATGTAGTATTTATTTTAGCCCAAGCAGGCATTGATAGTTTAGACGAAAAATACATAGACGATTATCTGAAAGGCTTTAATTTAAAAGAAGAATATGGAGGTTATAAGGCAAAAGACCTTCTTGAAAATGGCATTGAATATCAATCCTTGAAAATTGATTTTTTAGGAAGGATATTCAATATTAAAGAACCAAATGATAATGGTTTGTTCTTTGTTGAAAGTATAAACATGAATTTATTTTTTATTGATGGTAGATTAACTGATATTCAGCCGTCTGATGGGTTGAGTGAATGGGCGCGACAATGGAAGGACATGAACCCTAGAATGTTTAACCAATATGAAGAGGTCGCTAAACGGTTTTGGGGTACTAATTTATCAATGATAATTAAGGAAATTAATAAACAAGCAGATGCATGGGCGGCGATACCAAATGCTATGAATAATGAATTTTTAGAATTGCACACGACAAAATTTGGAACGATTAATTTTTACATGTTAAAAATATGTCATTATGTTAAGGCGATTAATTTAGAGGACTTTTTGGAAATTAATCATGGTCGCTATAAAGAGGTAAAACCTTTATTTAGTTTTAGTGCAACAAAGAATAAGAAATATATCGTAGATAGATTTACTTATGAATTTTCACTAGATGGTAATCTTAGCCAATACTACTCAAAGCAATAAGTCATGCCTTTGTTAATTCGAGAAGATTATCTAAAAATAATTGAGGAAATTAGAAACCTTGAAAAACGGGCACTTGATGGCTATATAAAAAACAAACTGATACCGTTACAAAAAGAAAATGATTTTTTTATTGAAACCCTATACAAGGATGTAATTTATGTGTTGAAAAATGTTGATGAATCAGGAGATAATGATGAAATTATAGAAAATGGCGATTGGGTGATGGAAGATGATGATTTCAAATTAACTGGCTATCAGACCCGACTACATGACATAATAATATGGCTTCATTCAGAGGTTTGTAGAGAATTAATTGAAAAAAATCCATTTACGTTTTCAGAGAAAATGGAGCAATTTGAGAAAAGTGTTCTTGAAAAAGATAACTATACCGTAGAATACAGAAAGAAACTTAATGAAATAAACCGAAGTATCATCAAAGAGCGAAACGAAAACTATGCTACTACAAAACCAGTCAAGAAATTTATCGGGAGAATTTTTGATTTGGATAATTGGAATTTAAAATTCAAAGTTCCATTTATAGGCATAGAAATAAATTTTAAGGGTATCATTAAAAATTTCCAAAGTAAAAACCATACAGTTAAAGAAGAAAAAAAATCTCGTTAAACATAAGGCGGTGGCGGAAAGATGGCGGTTTGCTATGTATAACTTTGAATGAGAGCAAACGTAAATGAACACTGAATTCTCTTGAAATGCTTTCCCAGTGTTTCTTTCCGTTCAAATAGACAAAAACACATTAAAAATAATTAGTCCCGTCCGGTCCGCCATATTTTATAACTCATTGTAAATCAGTCATTTACAATGAGTTATTTTATTTTGTACATCCGTTTAAAAATGCGTGTCGAGTGATCAAAGTTCAATACTGATCGACTAAAAATTAATTGTGCTTTTGGACAAGCAAATAATCAAAGTTGTTAGAGCAAAACAAGTACAATCCACTATCCTCTATAGTCATTTTCTGAATAGTTTACGTTACTATGAGGCCTTTCTGAAATAATGTTGTCGTCACCCAGCCTGAGAGGTGATTTCAGATAAGAATTAATTTACGAATACACTTACAACGACTCCTTTAAATCGTCGGTTTTGAAGCATTTTCACTTGGATTAATAGTAATTCGCTGCCGGCGTATTGAGATGTGCGAGCCAACATCTTTAAAAATTCAGGGCATTTGCCCCTGTTTTCAGGCAATCATGATCACTACATTTGAAACATAAAAATTATTCACAATGAGTAGAAAATTATTGTTTCTTATTGTATTGGCACTTGCTACTACTGGTATTGTCCGTGGCCAGCTTTCTGGTGTTTATACTATCAACAGTGCTTCGGCAACTGCAGGTACCAACTTTGCTTCTTTTACTGATGCAGCAACTGCATTGGCTGGAGGAGTTACAGGTCCCGTAACATTAAATGTGCACCCGGGCACTTATTCCGGGCAAGTGATTTTCCCCGCAGTTACAGGAACATCAGCAACAAACACCATTACTATTAACGGGAATGGCGATACGCTTAATTTTGCAGGTACCTCTACGAATTGTGCAGGTATTACGCTAAATGGTACAAACCACATGACCATTAATAATCTTGTGGTAAACGGTTATTCGGGGACATCTAATTCATGGGGTATCCTGCTCACCACTGGTGCCACATACGACACCATTCGAAATTCTACCATTAAGATGTTTGATAGCGTATCCAGCAGTTCCATTGCAGGCATTGTTATTTCCGGGTCGCCTACTGTAGCATTAACTGAGGGCAACAACGGTGCGAACAATACAATCCTCAACAATACTGTTTACGGCGGGTACTATGGTATTTTAGTCTATGGCAGCAGCACAACTACATACAATACAGGCAACATTATCTCAGGGAATACAATTAAAGACTATTACAAATATGGTGTCTATGTGGCACTTAATAGTGGCATCATTGTAAACGGTAATGATATTTCCCGACCTACCCGTAGCCAAGTACCTGCTAGCGGAGGAGCTTCTTCTTACGGTATTTATTCTGGTAGCAATAGCGCCTCATTTATAACTAAGAATAAAGTACACAATCTTTTTGATATGCAGGCTTCAAATACTTTCGATGGATCTACATGCTATGGCATTGCAGCCAATATGAATATAATTGCGCCCGCTGTTACGACCCTGGTAGAAAACAATGCGGTGTTCAATATCAATAATTACAGCAGCAATTTAATAGCTATGCAAAATGCCAGTACTGGTTCGGTTAACTTCTATCATAATACTATTAGCCTTACTGATAATACTGTTTCTGCTGGTTGCTATAGCAGGGGAATATCGATAAGTGCAGCAGGATCAGCCTCTATCATTAAAAACAATATCATCAATATAACGAGGTCGGGAACAGCTGCGAGCAGTGCTATTTACAGGAGCACATCGGCCACACTTTACCCGACAACGGATTACAACGATTATTACATGGCTACAGCTGGTACAAACAACTTATATACTGATGGAAGCACAGGCTACACCTCGCTCGCCGGATGGCAGGCATCCAGCGCTGCACAAGATGCCCATAGCAAAAATATAAATCCGGCTTTTACATTACCGGCACCCAATAATTTAATACCTACAATAAATACAATTGACAATATGGGTACGCCTGTAGGTACGCTTACTGATATTACAAATTCTTTGAGAAGTACCACACATCCCGATGCTGGCGCTTATGAGTTTACAGTCTCAAACGGAGTAACGCTTTCAGGGCCAAGCGTCGTTTGCATCGGCGCGACTGCCGCACTTACAGGAACACCGAGCGGTGGGACTTACAGTTACAGTTACGGTAGCGGCAATACTGTTGTGGCCTCCGTTGATAGCACTACAGGGGTTGTGACTGGTATCGTTGCTGGCACTGCTACTATTTCCTATACAACTGCATCTGGTTCTGCCAATTACACCATGAGCGTTAATCCTATTCCAACTGTCGCACCTATTACAGGTAATGGCCCAATTTGCGCAGGTGGAACGATTACACTTGCAAATACTACTTCCGGTGGGAGTTGGACGACCAGCAATGCTACTGTAGCTGGTATAGCTGCATCTTCAGGGGTTGTTACAGGTGGCACTGCGGGGAATGCAACGGTGACATATACCGTGACAACCAACGGCTGCTCCAATAACTCGACTGTTACGGTAACCGTTGGAACCGCAATCAATCCTGTTATAAGCGGGACGCTTGCACTATGCGCTGGTGGCACTACCACTTTGTCAGCCTTGCCAACAGGTGGCACCTGGAGCAGTGGCACAACATCCATTGCTGCAATCAACAGTACATCAGGGCTTGTAAATGGCGTTGCAGCAGGTACATCGGTGATTACTTATAATAATGGTTCAGCTACTTGCCCAGCTTCCAGTACAGCAACGGTCACTGTAAATGCTTTGCCTGCCGCACCTGTAGTAACAGGCACAACGAATATTTGTATGGGTGCCGCGGATACTTTGCATAGCATAACCACAGGCGGTGTATGGACGAGTGCAACCCCATCAATAGCGACGATAGGCGGCGCGACAGGTATTATTACAACTGTGGCTCCCGGCACCAGTATCATAACGTACACAATTACCACTGGCTCTTGCAGCAATAGTGCATCAACAACAATTACCGTAAATGCATTGCCAGTAGTGCCCGTAATTACGGGTGTTAGCTCTATTTGTTTAGGAGCAATAGACACATTAAAGAGTGTTAGCACCGGTGGTGTATGGACGAGCGCTACCGCTACAGTGGTTACTATTGATGCTACATCCGGCATCATTGTAACTGTAGCACCGGGCACCAGTATTATTACTTATACAGTCGCAAGTGGCACCTGCACTAGCAATGCCACAGCAACAATTACCGTGAACGCACTTCCGGTACCAAGCATAACAACAACAGGATTTACTATGAGCACCGGCACATTTGCAAGCTATAGCTGGAGCAAGAGTGGTACGCCAATAGCTGGTGCAAATGCTCAATCTTATACAGCAACCAGCAATGGAGATTATACAGTTACTGTTACAGATGCTAATGGATGCACTGGGACTTCGGCAATCAAATCAATAACTGGCGTAGGGGTTAGCACAATCTCAACCACTTATGGTATTTCCGTCTATCCTAACCCAGCAAACGATGTGCTTTATATTAGCACTGCTGTACCAGTTAGCGTTTCGGTAGTGACTGTCGATGGTAAATTGTTACTGCATACTGATGTTACAGTCGGTAAGCCATCGGCTATCAACACAAGCTCATTGGCGACAGGTTTATACCTACTCCGATTTATGGATATAAACGGGGTATTAATAAAGGTTGAGAAAGTCGTAAAGACAATGTAATTCCAGGTTGTTATTCATCATAAAGAAGAGGCCTGGTCGTAATATAGAAACCGCTATGCTTACAATCCTTGCAGATTTATTTACTCTAATAAAGTAATACTTCTTGATCCATTGGCTCGTCAACGCTATCGACACGCGAACTTAGTATCAATCGTGGCTTTAACATTGACGATGCCAATTGGATTACTGTATGAATTAATTTAGCACTCGTTTGTTTATGGACCTTCTAAAAGTAGAGATATAATATTGCTTCAATGGAATAAGCCCCATCTATTTAGGTCGCTGCTATTCCCATAATGCAAGCCCAAGCTGAATTGCTTTTTTTACCAATGCGGCCGTATTGCTAACATCCATTTTTAGCAGAATGCTGTCCCGATAATTTTCTACCGTATGCACGCTCAAATGAATCTTCTCTGCAATCTCAGGATTAGTTAATCCATTAACAATGTATTGAAGGACTTCCTTTTCGCGGCTGGTGAATGACAGCTTCACGCTGCCTGTAGCCTTATGCTTCGCATGCTGCAGTTTACCCTTAAAGACATCGTCAATAAACTCCTCCCCATTATAAACAGCTTTAATCGCCGCTATCAATACGTCTTTATCTGTTGTCTTTAAAAGATAACCTTTCACACCCCGTTGAAGCATTTGTTGAATATAAAAAACGCTGTCAAAATTTGTGAGTACAATAATTTTCAGTTCAGGATATATTTTATGTAGAATAGATGCCAGTTCATCTCCCTGTTTTCCAGGCATTTGAATATCCAATAACAAGATGTCTGGTTGCCTCAACTTAAGGCCTGCAAGAAGGGTATCCCCGTCTGCATAAGTACCGAAAAGCTGAATATCACCGTATTCAGAAAGCATTGTTATCAGTCCGTTGACAACAATAGGATGATCATCTGCTAAAGCGATTTTAATCAACATTTATTGGTCTATTTTATCTTGTAATTGCTCGATATCAAATTCTATGTGTACGAGTGTGCCTTTCCCCAGTGACGAACTGATTTCAATATTTCCCTGTAGTGCCTGCACCCGGAAACGCAGGTTTTGCAAGCCCAAACCCTCGTGAAATATATCGTTATTAAACCCCACACCATCATCCTCTACAATAACGCTGAACTTATTTTTTAATTTCTTAATCAGAACGGCAGTAACGGTTGCTTCGGCATGCTTAATAACATTCTGTATCAGCTCCTGTGTTATCCGGTAAATAACGAGTTCCGCTGCCTTACTTAAGTGGTATGGCATTCCCTGGAAGTCAATGTCCAACTGTAAATTGCCAGCCGAACTAATCGCGTCACAGTAAATTGTAAGTGCGTTTTCAAGACCATTTTTTATGAGGACATCTGGCATCAGGTTATGAGCTGTTTTGCGTACCTCATCTGCCGTTGCAGTCAACATTGCCATTACTTGTTCCCGTTGAGCTTCTTGATCAGCAATCGTTGTTCCCATACTCATCTTCATTTTAGTTGCCGCCAGCATTCCTCCTATCCCATCATGAAGTTCGCGTGCGATGCGCTCACGCTCTTTTTCTTCACCAGCCATAGTCGCTTTCAGCAATTCAAGTTCTTTCTGCTGTCGAAGCAATATCTCCGCCTGTTGTTGGTGATAAAGCTGCTGATTCAACTTAACCTGTTTGTTGCGATAGGTATGTCGCACGGCTAACAGCGTGATTAATAACAATAGTAAAACTGACCCTATAGCAACTATCCATAAAGCCATGGCTTTCATGCCGTTTTGCTGCATGACAATGGTTAGCTGCTGCTCGGCAAGTGTCTTATCTTTCTGCACAGTCCGATAGTTGATTTCAAGTGTATTCACATTCCTCGAAACCTCAATGCTGTTCAGGCTATCCTTAATCTGCATGTAAGCATCCTGGAATTGAATTGCCTTCTTAAAATCGCCAGTTTCCTTGTACAGATTAGCCAGAAAGCCGCTGCACTCTGCAATATATTCGGGCTGGTGCAGTTCCCGGCTTTCCTTTAATGCCTGCAATAAATATACTTCAGCTTTATCGTACTTCTTCTCTGTTAAATAAACCTGGCCAATCGTTTTCAGCGCGCTTATCCTGTCATTTTTAATCGTTTTCAACAAGCTTATCCCATCATTCTTATTGGTAGTATCTGTCTCTGCAAGGATATTGAGCAGTATAACGAGAGCGGTATCATAGTCGTTTTGCAGGTAATCAATAATACCAATATTAATAAGGGCCGTAGTCTTATCAAGATGGTACCTATCGGAAATTGTAATCGACTCCTCGAAATATTTTTTTCCGACCATATAGTCTTTTTGCAGCCCCGCAACAGATCCTTTGTTGTCAAGCACAGCCCGATACAGCTTATAGTCATTCTGTTTAAACGCTTCGCTTGCTGCAAGATTGAGGTATGAATTTGCAGTCTTGTATTGTTTCAACGATATAAATGGGCCGCTGATATTTAGATACACAGTAGATTTTTTAAGAGCGGAAACCGGGAAGAGATCTTTTGCTTGTAATGCCTTTGTATAAGCTGCAATTGCATTTTCATACTGGCCGAGGTTCTGATATGTAATGCCTATGTTGTTGTATAGTTTAGGGAGCATAAAACCCAGGGAAGGTCTAGCCGTACAGTACTCAATTGATTTATTATAAAATAGGTACGCTGTTTCAAAATCTTCACGTACTGTCTTCATGTTTCCGATCCCACGCAATGAATTCGCGATGCCAAAATCAAAGTTCCGATCTACACTTTCCTTAAAAGTCTGTTGATAAATCCGGTAAGCGCTGTCCGGATAAATAGTTTCGATATCAGAGGCAATAGTCATAGCCTTCCTGATAAGTGCAGTATCCCTGGGTGGCAGATAATTCCTGGTGCTGAAACCTGTATTATTATCCTGCGCCTGTGCAAAGGTGTGCAGGATTAAACATGATAATAGCATTATTACCTGGCATGCTCTCATGAATTATTTAGCCTCGATTATAGCGCTACCAATTTACCACTTCTTTTCAAACGGCCTGACATTTTAACCAACTCACTAGAAATTCAGGGCAATTGCCCCTGTTTTTCGCTTACAGGGATAGATACATTTGTAAGTACATATTTTGTATTCTATGAAAAAGTATTTACTCCTATTTGCCGGACTTGCTAGTGCGTTGACGGCTTCAGCTCAGACCTCAGTCGACCCTGGTCTCACCCCCGGCAATACTGGAACGGTCAGCTTCACTTATAGAGGAAGCTCCGTTACGCTCACATCGGTCCGCACTGTAGACGGAAATATCTGGCTGCGACAGAATTTAGGATCAACTCAGGTGGCTACTTCTGCAACCGATGCGGCATCCTATGGCGACTATTTTCAATGGGGGCGTTGGGATGACGGACACCAGACCTCCACAAGCACAAGTGCATCAGCCCCATCCGCTAATAATCCAACTGGTGTGACAGGGTCAAATTTCTACCTCAATTTCTGGAATGCAGGCACAAGTTCGGATACGTGGAGCGGCACCGTAGCCGGCGCAACAAATGGTAAAGATCCATGTACAGTATTAGGCACAGGATGGCATATGCCATCATATGCTGAATACGCGGGTGTCTTTGCCAGTACATCCGAAAATATAACCAGTTCGGCATCGGCATTTTCGTCACACCTAAAGCTCTCAGAAGCAGGGTATCGTGATTACAGCACCGGTAGTATGACCGGTGCAGGATCGTTGGGCATATTGTGGACTTCAACACCGAGTGTCGCAGCAGGATATGCTGGTTCAGCAACATATGCCGGTGGTCCCGTAACGACTAACTACCCACAACATCGTGGATTTGGGCAACCTTGCCGTTGTATGAAAACCGGAACTTCAGTTGGTACGACTATTATCGGCAGCACTTCTCTATGCGCCAATGACGCGACCCTTGTGTCGGGTGCACCTTCAGGTGGCACTTATACAAGCAGTAATACAGGTGCTGCAACAGTAAACAGCACTTCTGGGCTTGTAACAGGTGTAGGCGCAGGTTCAACGACGATTACCTATACAACCATATCAGGTAGTGCAACGCTGGTGATAACGGTTAATGCAGTACCTGTAGTAGCGCCCATTGCCGGACCTTCAGCGGTATGTGGTGGTAGCTCAATTACGCTAACTACTACTACAACAGGTGGCACTTGGAGCAGTGCCAATTCATCCATCGCCAGTATAGGCGTTGCCAATTACGGGATAGTAACAGGTGTAAATGGTAGTGGTGGTACAGCGACAATTTATTACTCCGTAGCTGTTAACTCCTGTGTAGGCCAGGCAACCCGTACTGTTGTTGTATATCCTAACCCTATTCCTGTGATTAGTGGTATATTAGCATTATGCCCGGGGGGCACAACCACGTTATCGAGTGTCCCATCCAGCGGGGTCTGGAGCAGCAGCAATACAGCAGTAGCCACAGTGAACAGTTCTAATGGACTTGTGACGGGTATAACGGTAGGTACATCTAACATTTCCTTCAACACAACTGCTTCTTCTATGGGTTGCACGGCTGTTGGCACCACCACAGTTACAGTAAATTCTGGCGCACCTGCAACACCGGCTCCTATTACCGGAAACCTAAATACATGTCTAAACAAGCCAGACACTTTGCATAGCAATACAGTTGGGGGAGCCTGGAGTAGTGCCAATAATTCGGTAGCTACAATCAACGGTACAACAGGCATTCTCACGACTGTCAGTGCTGGTACCAGCGTCATCACGTACAAAGTAGGTAGTGGAGGATGTAGTAACCAAGTAACTGCAACTGTGACGGTGAATGCGCTTCCTGTTCCTATAGTTACCGCGACGGGACTTGTTTTGAGCACAGGTACATTTACGAACTACAGCTGGAGTAAGAACGGAGTCCCAATGGCAGGCGCGACAGCACAGTCTTACACTGCAACAAGCAACGGAGACTACACCGTTACTGTAACTGATGCTAACGGTTGCACAGGCACGTCCGCGATAAAGACAATTACCGGTGTAGGAATTGAGAACGTACTTATCAATAATGACGTATCCATTTATCCTAATCCTGCTTCTACGATAGTAACCATTGTTTCAGACAAGCGCGTAACTGTGTCTGTCGGTGGCATGGACGGCAGAGAATTACTCCGGAAAGAAGAGGCTAAAACATTAGATGTTTCCACACTCGCATCAGGCATCTACTTGCTTAAAATATATGACCAGACAGGGCATTTATTAAAAGTCGAGCGACTTGTGAAGTGTAATAAATAATTCAAGCAGTTAATTCATGAAAGGAGGCTATTCAGAAGTAAAAATCTGAAAGGCTTCCTTTCTGTTTTGGTCTGAATGAACATTTCGTTATGGCAGTGGATTATCATATTTGGACATGTCTTTAATATGGGAAACGTTAGACAGCGAAGAAGCTACCTATCTATGGCACATAGATAAAACAAAAGACGCACTACGGGCTGCAATAAACGAGATTGAGATCCAGTTAAATAAGATGAAAATAAATGGAAGGCAGTCTTATTTAAAAAATGCCCCAGATTATTTCAGTAGAATTATACATGATTATTTTGACATCAAAAAAGGTTTTATTGAGTGGAAAGATACCTTGGAAGAACGATTAATATAAATGGACAATTTATTAAAAGATCAGCTTCCCATTTCTTGGTTCATAAAAAGCATTACATGCTCTCAAATATGCTTCCATTTCATTTTGATCTTCTCCATGAACGGTCGAACTAAAGGAATATACACGCTCCAACATCCTTATATAACTATCGGTATCTTCCTGCTTACTAAGCTTGTACAAGGCTCCCATATAATCCTCTCGATATACGGTCGGTACAATGACCTTCGCTAATCCTTTGCTTGTAAGTTCAGCATTCATCATCACCCTTGCAATTCGGCCATTACCATCGATGAATGGATGAACTTCACTGATCATAAACATCATATAGGCTGCTTTTGCAAAAGGATGTTGTAATAAAGAATAAAATTCAAATCCTTTTTTAAGCGTTCCGGTAACTAATTGCCAATCTACAAATTCCGTATTCCCGGCTCTATTATTTACGTCTTTAAATTGACCCGGCTTCTTTGCAGGTCTTGCAGATAGCAAGATCCCGTGCCGGTTAAACAGAATGCCTATAAGTTCTGTTGCTGTCTTAGGAATGTGAGACATTTCTTGTCTATTAGATACGATTTTATACGTCCCAAGTACATCGTGTGAATCCTCATTTTGTGCCGGAAGTGGGGTCTCTGTGGCAATAACCTGTTTTGCGTCTTCTATCGCGAGTACTGTCCCTTCAATATAGTTGGAAAAATACCCTTCGAAAAATGCAAAATTCTGATACGCCTTTATTGTTTTATTTTGGTCAACAAGGGCGGGAAATATTCTATCAACCAGGTCTCCATATAGTTTTTCAAAGAGTTTGATCCTAGGTGGATCAAAAGGCTCACCTAACGCTCTTGCCCTTGCTATTGGTGATGATAATGATTTAGAGGGCTGACTGGTCAGTAAAGCACCAATCAATTTATTGAGTTGATCAAATTCCTTTTTCATTTCCAGTTGAGAGGCAATCTCACGTGCCCGTTCCCTCAAAGCATTCAATCCATCATTACCTCTAACTCTTATAATTCCCTCTAATTTTTCCTCTATCTGATTTCTTGTCAATGTCTTTGAACCTTCACCTTGTTTTCTTGCTTGTTCAAGATTTTCGAGAAGAGCCCGTGCCTCCTGTGAAAGGAATAATGCGTCATAAAAAGAATTGTCTCCCTCAATTGGGCCATGACCTTTTTGTAGATGAATGATAAGGCCTGGTAATAGAACTTTCCTGGAATGGGTATATGTAAGGTATATATGACCAGCTGGTGTTGGTCTGCATTCAATAGCACTCCTGTGACTGAGAATTGCCCCTTTATATTGAGCAGCAAGAATTTTAAACCAATTTCTTTTTATTATTCCTTCTGGTGTATCTTCCATATTGGTTGTATAAAGGCGTGGCGCGATCTTTTTTGCAAGCCCCTTTTTTACCAATACGCTTATCCGTTTAGATTCAGCATTGTCATCTGTCCCAAATAATATCTCCTGAAGATGATACTGGCGATTTTTTTCCATTAACCATTTGAATTAGTACAAATTTGGCGATTTTTTTCCATTAAAGTCGATTTATTGGCGATTTTTTGAGAATAAAGTCTATTTATTGATATACAGAATAAATAGTTTCGCTAAATTTGTAACGATAGTTCAGCCTGCGTAAAGTGGCGTAAATTTTATCAAAAAGCTCTTTGTTGATCGACTAAATGATCGACTGAAAATAGAAAGGCATTGTAATTCAAACAGTTGTGTGGATTTGTCAAGTCCCGTCCGCTCTTGATCTCTTAAAACCTGCGCTGGTCGCAGGTTTTACTTTTTCTGGTCTATCAAAACCAATTCCTTCCAAAACTTATCCTATTCTTAACTAATAGCCAACCTGATATAGACAGTTTTTTATTTTCAGTGTCTCCTCCATTACTAAAAATCTGTGGTAGCTACCCTATTCTCAATGTATATTATTTGCTTTTGTTTACCGGCAAATATTCTGCACAGAACATGATGGGGGCGAGGGTAAAACAATTAACTATTCCCGCAAATACAACTTATCATATGATCCTTGATGAACCAGCAGGTATTTATATTATAAGCGCATAAACTAAAAATAACCTGTTTACAAATAAAATTGCAATAGCTCATTAACGGATAAGAGCGGGATTTTGCAAAAGCAGTTGGGGCTTAAAACCTCAACTGTTTCATGTTTTTGCCCTGATTCCGCCGAGTTATTCCGGTACAATATTCTATGATCTGACCTGTACGTCCATTCTCGTCAACAAGAAGATGAACGTTCTCAACAAAAAATAATGCATTTGCAACATTTCACATTCAGGATAAAGTGCTAATCTATTTTGCGGTCAAAATTAAATTGTTATGAAAAGAAATATTACACGCTTAATGTCTGTTGTTATATTTACAGTACTTACCAGCGTAAGCAGCCATGCCCAAACATTGATCCATTATTGGGATTTTAACAACTTTGCACCCGGCCTCACTGCTCCTGTTAGCCCGGCTACGTTAATACCAATAAAAGCGCATTATTCTATTTTAGATACAAATAAAGCAACCATTGCTTTTTCAACAATAACCGGCGCCTCAGCCAGCTACATGACTTATTGGGATAACTATATTCCGGGAGACACGATCAATCTCCAACTCGCAGATACCGCAGGTAGCTGTTTAAGGATATGGAATCCAACTGATAGTATGCAGTTGTTATTCAATATTCCTACCACAGGCTATAAAAATATCACGTTAAGGTTTGAAACTGAAAAATCGAGCCTTACACAAGCCCAATTGTATCAATTGTATGATTACAGCACCAACGGTGGTACAACATGGAAAACATCAGGCCTTTCTATCCCGGGCGATTCTGCTGTTTACCATGTATGGAATGCCGTAACGGTGAAGTTTAATGATACAGCTGTAAACAATAACAGCAAGCTTGTTTTCCGTACGAAGTTCCTGGGGCAGAATACAGGTGGCCAGGGTAACAACCGGTTTGATAACGTGACCGTAATAGGGGATTCAATAAGTAAATCATCAGCAGGCATAACATCGGTAATTGCCAATAAGGTCTGCGTTATTTACCCTTCACCGGCGCATGATGAGGTATATATTTCAAATGGTACCAATACCGCGAAAACAATTATCATCAGAAACATGGAAGGCAAAATAGTGCTATCTAAGAACACCACAGATGAGAAGTGTTTGATAAATATAACTGGTTTTAGTGCTGGTATCTATTTCGCAACGGTTGTTGAAAATGAAAGTGGTTATATAAGCCATCTGAAATTTATAAAGAACTAAATTAAACATCGCCGTTAAAAGAAGAGGGTGAGCCCGGCTGTCTTTTAATTGTTTTAAAAATACTTTCCTTGGAAAATAGATTCCTGACAAAATTCTCCTGTGTTCTTGCCGCTGCAATAGTGGCGATGGGCATAGCCACGCCAGCTATGGCAGGTCAATTCAAAGGGGCAGTAAAAGATACTAAAACATCAGAAACAGTTATTGGCGCTATTGTGGTAATTGCAGGCAGCCACTTGAATACCACTACAGATTTTGACGGTAACTTCAGATTGAATGACCTGCCACAGGGTCACTACAATGCGTTTGTAACTTATATAGGCTACAAACGCACTGATACTTTTTCTTTTGAAATGCCAAGCGACACTACAGTAATAGAGCATGACTTTAGGATGGAAAGTACAGAGCATGAACTGAAGGCTGTAGTAGTGAGTGGCAAACTGAATACAGAGAGTGATCAGTTTGCAAGAAAGACGGAAGAAAATGCTGCTAACCTAGTCAATATTATGTCGGCAAGGGCCATACAGATATCGCCCGATATAACTGTTGCCAATGTGATGCAGCGTATCTCGGGTATTTCCCTGGAAAGAAGCAATAACGGCGATGGCAGGTACGCTATAATAAGAGGCATGGACAAAAGATATACCTATACTATGATAGATGGTGTAAAGATACCTAGCCCGGATAATAAAAACCGTTTTGTGCCGCTCGACATATTTCCTGCTGACATTATGGAGCGGATAGAAGTAAACAAAACTGTTACTCCAAGTATGGAAGGTGATGCTATTGGGGGAAGTCTCAATATGGTACTCAAAAATGCTCCTGATCAATTAAGCCTTAATGTAAACCTTGGTTCGGGCTTTAGTGAATATTTTTTCAATAATCCTTTTATCTCTTTCAACAAAAGCGTCATACAGCAACAATCGCCACTTGAAAAAAATGGGCCTAACTACCTGGCTACGAGCAATGATTTTACACGGGCTAACCTCGACTTTAAAAATACTACAGCATTACCTTATGGTATTATAGGGGCATCGATAGGTAACCGGTTTTTCAATAAAAAATTAGGAATATTGGTAGCGGGCTCTTATCAGAATACCAACAGGGGATCTAATAATATTTACTTTCCTACAGTAACAAGCATTACTAATACGCCTGCCTTTAAAGATATCATCAACCGTAACCTTTCATCTAATTTAATAAGAAGTGCGGTACATGCCAAGGTAGATTATAAATTCAATGATAAGCACCAGGTAAGCTTGTATGGCATATATACCAACCTGCAGGATATTGAGTCAAGGATATCTTACGATACGTCGCTTACCGCTACCCGTACATTACCGGGTACAGGTAAGGTAACCACGTTGTCCAGGTCAAGAGATGAAACGCAATATATAGGCAACATTACGTTGCAGGGCAAGGATGCTCTATTGCCGGAGGTTTATATGGATTGGTCAAGTTCTTATGCTATTGCTGGTACTAAAGTGCCCGACTGGGCGGAGCTTAATACGTTTACGTCCGATACGCTGCACAACGGGGTGCCGGGAGCGAGCCCGGCTACGTTGCAAAACTACAATAGAATATGGGAACATAATACAGACCATACGGTCTCCGAATACCTGAACCTGCACTATACGCCTACCATTTGGGGGAAAGAAGTGGAGTTTTCCGCTGGGGGCATGTTCCGCCACCAGGACCGCGATAACTATTTCAACACCTATACGCTGCAGCCTGTATTGGTTGGTACGCCTCCCGCTTTCCCCGTATATACCAACATCTACAATGCCCAGTGGTCGGTACAGGATCCTACAGGCAATATTCTGGCTGGGCCTAACTACAAAGCCGAGGAGGAAATATTATCTTATTATGCACAAGTACGGCTCCAACTGAACAAGCTGCAGATAATAGGGGGTGTACGTACCGAAAATACATGGCAGGGATATACGTCAAACCTAACCGATGCTGTGGCAGCACGCAGCGGCAGCATTACCTACCGGGATTTTTTGCCTGGTATACACCTTAAATACAGGCTGCGTCCTAAACAAAACCTTCGTTTCTCTGTTTATGAAGCTATTGCACGCCCCAATTATTTCGACCTCGTACCTGTAGGAACGCCTGCCACTGAGAATTTTGGTACACAGGGTAATCCTACTGTAAAGCATACCACATCTACCAACTATGATGCCCGTTACGAATGGTATCCCAAACCAAATGAACAGATCATAATCGGAGCCTTTTATAAAGATCTGATCAATCCTATTGAAAATACAGTGGTCTTCACTAGGGCTGGCGATGCGGTAATACAACCCAATAATTTTGGTAATGCACAAAATATGGGCTTTGAATTAGTAGGCATAAAATACTTCAAAAACTTTGGCGTATCCGCTAACTACACATTCACTTATTCGGTGGCAAATGTGTCGGTGATCAAGAACAACGTTAATCCTGTAACCGGTGGCATTGACAGTCCCAGTACATTGACAATGCACACGACAAGACCGCTGCAGGGGCAATCGAAGCATATTGGCAATCTATCCCTGTTTTATAAAAATGCAAAATACGGTCTTGATGTTCAGCTTGCATATGTATATACCGGCAGGCGTATCATACAGGTGTCACAATTTGAAGGGCTGGACTATTGGCAACGGGCAACATCTCAACTTGACTTTTCGATCGAAAAAAGAATTGGTCGTAGGTTTGCTGTTTATGTAAAGGTTCAAAATATCCTCAACACCCCGGTCATCGTGGAGATCAACTCTCATTATCCTTATCCGGCAGGTGAGTTTCCTTTTCAAAAGGCAGGCAGCAACAGTTACCTGGTCGAAAAAGATACTTACGGACAAACATTTTTATTTGGTGTAAGATACCGCCTGTAAAACTAACGCTATGAAAAGAAATAACGCAGCCCCTGTATTATTGGTTTTAGTTGTTCTGGCTACCTTATTGCAGGCCTGCTTTAAAAAAGCCGAAAAATATAACTTGGCCCCTGCTGTAATAGCACAAGGCAATGTTGTTGACTCTAATAATGATACGATACAGGGAACGATAAAAGGTACGCTTAGGGCAAATACCACTTATTACATGCCTGCCGATGTTTTTGTAAACCAAGGAGACAGCCTGGTAATACCTGCAGGGGATACGATCATTGTGCTTGGAAATGGAACGCCATTACGGGCCCCCAGCTTTTTTATCAATGGCACACTCATTTCAAATGGTACAAAGGCACAGCCTAATTGGATAACAGTTACCGACGCAATGAAGTCAAGCTTCCCCAATGGCGGCGTATGGGGCGGAATTGCAGGCGACAGTGCGCAGAATATCATTGTTAAATGGACGCATATAGAATACACAGGTGCCCCCTGGCAGGCTAATGATCAAACACCTTCAGCGAGTATTTCAGGTACCCATTATGCTATTGTATCCCTTAGCCCTACCAACCTGGTGGTTGAAGATTCATGGATATCGCACACACAGGATGATGGTTGTTACATACGCAATGCCAAGGTCAGTATTATGCGCAATACATACGAGGCCATTGGTACTACAAAAGGCATCCCCATCAATATTAAGTACGGTACCCGCGGCGACATAGCTTACAATGTAGTGATCGCTGGTTTTAATTCGGGCATTAAGAGTCAGTCATTATCGGGTGCGCCCAGCCAATCCATTATCAACATTTATAACAACACAGTCATCAACTGCGGCTTCCTCGATCCTAACTATACGTTGGGCGGTGGTATATCTTTCGAGAAGCTGGTAGCAGGCAAGGCTTACAACAACCTGATAATTGAAAATAAAATAGGATTACGGATACTGGGCGGTTCTTCGATAGTAGATACTGCTAACTTAAGGTACGGCAATAACCTGTACTACGGCAATACAGCGGCCATCGCCACAAATTTTTTTCCAACTTATGCCGGCTTTATTGCACAGCCGCAACCCAGCGATATTTATTCCAATGTTGCGGGCGATAATGATCCCCAATTTATAGGGCTTGATGCCACTCAAATAGTTCCGGAGGTATATCCGCTCACATCAAATGGTTTAGACCTTCACCTTAAACCTTCTTCGCCAGCTATTGGCAAAGGATCAGCTAACATCAGTGGCATCCCAATGAATTCCTTGCCGGCAGCCGCAGGCGCTCACATAACGTCACCAAATGTTGATTTAGGAGCGTATCCCAGCGATGGCAGCGGCAACCAACATTAGATCATTCATTGTTAATATTTGCTCATGCAAAAGATCATCACATTTATTGTTTGTTTCTTTTTATTTTCTGTTTGCAATGCACAGGAGTCAAAATATTTAGACTCGTTACCGGTGTGGCAAGAGGGTTGCCTGGATATACATTTCATTAATACAGGCTGCGGCAATTCTTCCTTCCTCATACTGCCCGATGGCACTACTATGCTCATAGATGCCGGGGATAAGGACCCGGATGCATTTAATAAGATAGCCCCCTGGAAGGTCACCTCGCCATATCCCGATCATTCACTTTCATCGGCCGGTTGGATCATTAACTATATAAAACAGGTGATGCCAGTCAATACAAAACTCCAGATCGATTATGCGCTTATCACCCATTTTCATGGCGACCACTTTGGAGTTATAACTAAGGAGTCTCAAACATCATCTAATGGTAAATACAAGTTATCAGGTATAGCAGAAGTGGGTGATGTAATACCCATTAAAACATTTATCGATCGTGGATACCCCGATTATAATTTCCCGGTTGACTTAAGGGAAAAAAACAAGAAACAGCCAAGCAGCTTTCTTAATTACCTGGATTTCATTAAATACCAGCAGGAGAACAATAACATGAAACCGGCAATGCTGCAGCCCGGTGCAGACGACCAGATAACCCTGGTGCATAACAAAGCCAAATACTCTTCTTTCGTAGTACGAGGAGTAAAGGTAAACGGCATTATATGGACAGGTCACGGCAATGAAACCAGGCAATATTTTAATGCAGATTCGGTAGCAGAAGTAAAGGGGAACAGTATTCCTGAAAATTCATTGAGCCTCGCCATCAAAATAACCTACGGCGACTTTGACTATTATGCCGGGGGCGATAATACAGGCATACAAGGATATGGACTGCCACATTGGGTAGATGTAGAAACTCCCATTTCTAATGCTGTAGGAAGGGTAGAGGCAGCCACCCTGGATCATCATGGCGGACGTGATGGAACAAATGAAAATTTCCTGAGAAATCTCCAGCCACAGGTCATAGTGGAACAGAGCTGGCGTTCAGACCATCCTGGACAGGAAGTACTTTACAGACTTACATCAGACTATCTATACAAAGGTCCTAAAGACATTTTTGCAACCAATATACAAGAAGAAACAAAAGTAACCTTGGGGCAGACGCTTACTAAAGGTTACAAAAGTATGTTCGGTCATGTAATGATAAGAGTGTTGCCTGGCGGGAAAGAATTCTATGTTTTTGTATTAAAAAATGAAGGCCGTAAACTGGTAGTTGACAAGCAATACGGGCCATACTATTCTAATTGAGTTGTATTAAATAATGAAAAGGATCATCCTGTTTTCAGCAAGTTGCTTGCTGGTGTCTGCTTTTATAATATCTTTTATACCCCAAAGCTGCCTGTTGGATTATTGGGGGACCAAAAAACTATATCAACCGGCTGATACCGGTTGTATCCCTGCTCCTGTAGGGTACAAGGCCATTTTCATAAATTATGCGGGCCGTCATGGTGCCCGCCATCTTACTAACCTGAATGACCTGCTGCTTATACAGCAAACGCTGAACCGTGCGGTTGATCTGGCTGGATTGACAAGTGATGGCGTGAAACTGAAGGAAATGGTGAACACATTGTTGCTGATTGAAAAAAAAGAAGATTGTGGACTGCTCACGGAAACTGGAAAGAGTGAATTATGGGGTATTGGCAACCGTATGAAAACCCATTATCCGTGGCTGTTTGCAGATAGTGTGTCGTGTAGGGTGGTCACCACCAAAGAAAAGCGTACAAAACAAAGTGCGCAGGCCTTTATGAGTGGTGTCAATAGACCTATGCAACAAAATGCCACCACCAATTTAATTGACAATGATAGTGTGCATCTTCGGTTTTATGAGGTATCACCTGGCTACCGTAAGTTTAAAAAAAATGGTAGCTGGATCGTTGAAATGAATAAGTTGAAGCATGATATCCGGGCTGAAGAGGAGAAACATAAAATAATCTGCAAATTCTTTACCAGGGATTATGCCAACCAGCTACTGCACCCGGTAATTGATAAAACGGTGATGGGAATAACGGATACCGTTGGCGATTTTATAGATGCTATATTTAACGTAGCTACCCTCGCTAATGCCATGCCTACGGAAATAAAGATCGCCGGATATACCCCTGCCAAAGTAAACATCCGTTCTTTATTTACCTGCAATGAATTTGCCTGGCTTGAGTTTGTTAATTCTGCACAGGATTATTTATTAAAAGGGCCAGGGACTGATGTTAGCGGTATCCAGGTAAGGAATGCGGTACCACTACTTGTAGATTTTATAAACAGTACAGATGAGGCTATAAAAAGCAGCAGGCCGGCTATTGTTGTAAGGTTTGCACATGCTGAAACTTTGTCTCCGTTTGCTGCGCTTGCAAGCATCGAAGGAGCAGCAACACCAACGGTTGACATATTCAAATACGCCCAGGTGTGGAATGTGAGCTCTATAATCGGTTATAGTGTAAATGTACAATGGATATTATATAAAGACAGTGATACAGGCAATACGCCGCTCATTCAGATTTTATACAATGAAAAACCGGTGCATATACCTGTAGCCACCAACCAATACCCGTATTATAAATGGGCAGATGTACGTGCATTCTATATGAACAAACTCAGTAAAATGAATGTTAGTCTGAATTGCGATATGTTGGAATACTTGAAAGATCTGAAATAGTATTTCCGTATATCCCGGCAATTACCCCAGGCGTAAACTTTTTAGTAATTCGTTTTTATAGGTTTTCCTGGTAGGTACACATACCTTATTTACAATCAGATGGTTGGCATCAATGGCATCTATATAATTTATATTCACAACATAGCTCCTGTGCACGCGTACAAATTGGTTTGAATTTAATATTTCAAGGTACTGATCAAGGGTGCTCCTTACCAGGTACTTATTATTCGCTACATGCACGTTGATATAAACATTATCACTTTCTAAGTATGTAATATCTCCAATTCTAACTTTATGGTAGGCCGTACCTTGCTTAATAAACAAAAACTCGTCTGCTATAGTAGAAATGGCGGGTGTAAAACTAACTAAGGGGGCTGATTTCAAAAATTCTTTTGATACCGGTACTTGCATGGTGCATAAATTTGAATGCAAATATTCTATCAATTTCATCGAAACAGAATTTTGGTGTGTATACAAAAAGGAAACAGCATTTTTAGTGCGTAGGTAAAATAGAAACAACGTAAACAACTATTTTTTAAGTCGTTGATTATCAATGTTTTTTTGCGTAACAAAACCACCATTAAGTAAATGTTATCAGCCGCGCTTTACGTATTTTATCTTTGGTAATTGTTGCTGATAAACTTCTAATTGTTACAGATTTTGTATGAAAGCCGTTAGGTTAGTTCCCTGTTCCAGTTTTAATTTTTTGCGTAAGCGATATCTGCTAATGCGTAAACTATCCTGAGAAATACCCAATAGCGTGGACATATCAGAAGAGGTTATGTTTATTTTCAATAACGATGCAAGTCTTAGTTCAGCAGCGGTAAGATCGCTGCAATGGGCATTCAGATTATCAAAAAAAGATTGATGTACCTGTTCAAAAATAACCCGTAGTTCATCCCAATATTTAGCCTGGTTAAAATCCTGGTCTATTTGTTTCAATACTTCTCTTATTTGTTTTTTGTGATCTCGCTTATCGTCTTTGATCAATTCGGTAAGTTTTAACTTAAGATCATCCAGCAGCTGGTTTTTTTGTATCAGGTTTAATGTATAAGACGTAAGCTCCCGCGATCTTATGTCCAGCTCACTTTTAAGATTATCCTCTACTAAGTTTTTATTCTGCAGGTCGGTTTGCATCAATGCATAATTTGTTTCATATACATTTTTCTCTTGTTCGTTTATTCTGCGTTCCGCTTCTATTTTTATTTTCTGCCTGCTGATGATGGATGTGCCTAATAATAATAGCAGGATAATAATAATTATTGTAGCCACGGTAATGATAAATTCCGACCTTTTATCGTTTTCAAGCTTTTGTATTTCCTTGTTTTTCTGCTGGGTATCATACTGTGCCTGTATCATGGCTACCTGCTTGCTGTTCTCTTTAGAATATATAGCAAGTACCTGTTTGCGGCTAAGTTCGTTATAATAATACGCGCTATCGTTCATACCCATTAGATGGTAAGCCTTTGCTATGTCTTCATAGGCGCTGTTTATCTGGAAAAGCTCTTTTGTTCTTACGGCAAGTTTCAGAGCTAACCGGGTTTGTTCAAGCCCTTCTTTAAATCGACCGGTTTTCCTGTATATATCACCCAGGTTATTTCTAATGTTTATTTGCGATATCAGGTCATTGCCACCTTCGTAATAACCCAATGCCTTGTTATAATAGGCAAACGATGAATCATATATTTCTTTATCTTCATAAATACTAGCAATGTTTTCGTAGATATCAGCAATGCCTTGCGGGTTTTTTATGGCCATAAAATATTGCAAAGCAAGGTGCTGGTAGTAGTAAGCGCTATCATATTTTTCTGTTTTTTCGCAAATGTGGCCTATCATTCCGTAGGTAGTTGCTAACCCCGCGGTATCATTTAATTCCTGGTATATTTTAAGTGCCTCATAAAAATACCGGTTCGACAAGTTTCCCTGCCTGTTGGAGTAATAAATGCTGCCAATATTATCCAGGTTCTTTGCAATGAGGTCTTTTCTACTGGTTTGGTGGAATAGTTTATCGGCCTGCAGGTAGTGGTTCAATGCTTCAGCATAGCTGCTATTATGATATAGTATATAACCTGTTTGCTGTAGTGCAATAGCCTGGGCAAGTACATTTTTTTCAGCAACAGCCTCGGCCAGTAAACCTTTCAGAATGGTGTAAGCCGAGTCTGGATATACTTGTTTCTGCTTATCTGTTAATTGGAGCCGTATTAAAATATCAGTTTGGGCAAAAGCATTAATGCAGCAGAATAACAAAATGAGGGAAGTAAAGATTTTCTTTAGTACATAAAACCTATTGTACTTATTGGCTTTCATCAATGGCGTTGGTAAATATTGATGCAAATGTCACCTCAATACTTGCCGACAGCAAATCCTAATAATAAAATCATATAAAATTAATATTGGACTAGTTGTGGGTTATTTCTTTATATGGTATTCCCTCCATGGCTATTGCCTGAAACTGTTGCCTGTCAAATTAAGTAGATAATAAAATTAAAGGGTGTCTTCCTGTACGGGAAAGGCACCCTTTAATTTTGTAATTTTGAATGCAATACAATTTATGAGAGGGATTCTGATCTTAGTGTTTTTTATAGGTGCATTCCACATGTCCCTGGCACAGTTGCCTGGCAACTTTAACCTGGTGCCCAACCCTGGCTTTGAATTTAATACCGCCGAATATAATAATGTAGGTTTACCACCGGATACAAGTTTTATAAATAGCAGGATGTGCTGGATTGCGCCCACTAGCGTTGGAAACGCAATATATAATATATATAACACATCAAATTATTACACATATTATTTTAAAGCACATGCAGGCATTAGTGCCGGGGCAATAGAGACTAGTCTTAGTTATAGGGGATATGCACTTTGGTTAAATGGCTGGCTGGATAGCGTTGGTGATCAAAGAACATTTCAGCAGACCCATTTGCTGCAACCTCTCGTAGCTGGCACTACGTATTATTTCACCATGTACATTGGTGAATATAAATCAACAGATCCAAATCTCCGGGGAGATGATGTGTTAGGTAATATGGGGGTATACTTTTCTGCAAATAAATTGAGTAATTATACCTATACTAACTACGGAGGCTCCCACGGTGGATTATCTGTAACCCCACAAATACGATTTGTAAACTGGGATATACCACTGTTTGATACTGTTATGTATGCAAAGCTAACAGCTGTATATACAGCAACCGGGGGCGAGCAATACATGACCATTGGTAATTTTGATTTTTTTTCTCAGCAGCATTTCGTCTATGTATCACCCCGTAGTACAGCACTTCACATTGCGTATTCTGGTTCTGGTTATCCCCTTATCGATGACATTTCCCTCGTCAGCGATACCACCCGGCCCATGATCAGTCTCAGTGAGTTCAGCCTGGGTAATGATACGGTACTTTGCTCGGGACAGTCCCTCACCATTGGCGGCCAGCCCAACTTCTTCCATTATTGGTGGAACACCGGCGATACCACCCGGTTCATTACCGTAAGCCAGCCCGGTACTTACTCCTGTACAATAGACTATGGCTGCGGCACCTTTACAGATACCATAAACTTGTTATCCCCCATAGCAGTTAGCGTTCATATACCAGATACCGCTTTATGCCCCGGCCAAAGCTATACCCCTGCCGCACCACCCGGCTACCAACACTACTTGTGGAGCAATAACGATACTTCACGTGCAGTCACCCTCACAGACAGCGGTACTTACTGGCTGCACATCAGTAACAATTGCGGTGCAGCCTATACCGATACCTTCCATATAATAAACAAAAATATCCCGGTAGCGCCTTTTACCATACCCGATACCGCATTATGTGCCGGGCAGGTATATACCGCAGCTCTACCTGCTAGCTACCCGCATTACCTGTGGAGCAATACAGATACCACAGCTTTTATAAATATTTCCACCCCTGGTGTTTACTGGCTGCAGGTAACCAATAATTGCGGTAATGGCTATACCGATACTTTTTCTGTGTCGCAGGGCATCAGTTCAATAACCCTGGGTAACGATACTGTCATCTGTAACAATTTGGAAACCTATACGCTAGCGCTCCCTTCAGGGTTATCTAATATTCTTTGGAGCACCGGCAGCACAGCGCCGTTTATTACCATTGTGCGCCCCGGTACCTACATGGTACAGGCACAAAGTGTATGCGGGCTGTTTGCAGACACAATACAAGTGGGTTTTTGCAGTCCTGCAATTGATAAAATAACCAGCACAGACACCATTTGCCGTGGCGAATGTATCACGGTCTCCGCGCAAACACACAATTATCCTCAGATATTCAGCTGGTCATTTCCGGGCGGTAGCCCCGCCTCCTACCCAAGCCATACGCCTGTACAAGTATGCTATACTGATACCGGTACTTATGGTATAAAGCTGGTGGTACACAGTACTGGTGGGTCAGATTCCATGGCAAATACCGTAACCGTATTACCACAGCCTGTACCCGCTTTTACAGATAGCACAATAACAGTAACGTACAACACCATCCTTGCTTTGCCTGCCTGTGCCACTGCCATGCACATACAATGGTTCAACCGCGACTCTTTAGTCTGCGATGGTTGCAGTGTCTTCACATTCCCGGCAAAAGTTTACCAGTCCATATACCAGTGTGTGGTCAGCAATGCAGGCTGCTCAGCCACTTGTACCTACAAGGTAATGGTTACAGACATACCAACCGATGTATGGATGCCCAACGCCTTCACACCCAATGGTGATGGTCTCAACGACTACTTTCATGCCATTACAGACAATCCCAATGTAGTTTCCCTTCAGTTATCAGTTTACAATCGCTACGGCCAAAAAGTGTACGAAGGCGTACAAGACCCCAAAGGCTGGAATGGCACAGTAGGCGGAGTGCCTGCCGATGCCGGAACTTATTTCTGGTACATGCGTTACAAAGTACTAGGTAGCGATGTTACCTACAATAAAAAGGGCGATGTTATTGTAGTGCGGTAATCTTCCCGCATTTATTATTGTGTAACGAGGTGAACTACGCAGTGGGATGAATCAAAAAATTGATTACATATAAGGCCCTTTCTCAGGCACTCTAATAGTATAAAATGATACTTTTATACCTTAAACTCAACTATACCTGATCAATGCTGTCCACCGCCAAGTCTTTGCCTGTTTCCAAACGCAGTGCAGTATCAAGAGTACTCACAGATCTTACATTCTGGGTTTTCTTTGCCATTGTAGCAGGGATATTAGTAGGGTATTACTATCCTGCTACCGGAGTTCAAACTGAGTTTATTGCAAAGGATTTTGTCAATATCATTAAACTATTTATTGCTCCCATTATTTTCCTTACCATAGTACTGGGTATAGCTGGAATGGGAGACCTGAAGAAGGTAGGGCGCATTGGGGTAAAATCGCTGGTGTATTTTGAGGTTGTAACCACTTTTGCATTGGTAATAGGGGTTACCATAGCTTACTTGTTAAAGCCCGGGGCTATAGATAAAACTGGCTTACAGGTGCAGGATGCAGCCAAATATACCAACCATGCAAGTGAGCATTTTAGTTGGATGAAGTTTTTTATGGATAATCTTACACTGCAGGTATTGTTGCTTGCCATCACGGTAGGTATCATTGTTAATTATATGCGCCGGCGTCAGCAGGTCATCAGCATATTGCAAAAAGCGTCTAAGATCGTTTTTACTTGTTTAAAGTATGTTATGTATCTCGCACCAATTGGTGCATTTGCAGGCATCGCATTTACAGTTGGCAAATTCGGGTTGCATACGCTCATCCCCTTGGCAAAGCTGGTTGGTGCAGTCTATCTAACCATGGTCATTTTTGTACTTGGCATTTTGGGGCTCATTATGCGTGCAAACAAAATGCGTATCCTGCATTTTCTTAACTATATTAAAGAAGAGTTGCTGGTGGTACTTGGTACATCTTCTTCAGAGGCTGCCCTCCCTTCCATAATGCAGAAGCTTGAAGAGATGGGATGTAGTAAACCTGTTGTAGGTCTTGTTGTGCCTACTGGTTATTCTTTCAACCTGGATGGAACATCTATATATCTTTCTATGTCTGTAATTTTTCTGGCGCAGCTATATGGAGTGCAATTAAGCCTGGGCGAAATATTAAGCATCATTGGCTTGCTCATGCTTACATCAAAAGGTGCCGCAGGTGTTACTGGCAGTGGCTTTATTGTACTCGCATCCACGCTTACTACCATACACAAGATCCCTGTCGAAGGTTTAGCTTTCTTGTTGGGCGTAGATAAATTCATGAGCGTTGCCAGGGCCATTACTAATCTTATAGGTAATGGTGTAGCCACTATAGTTATAGCTAAAAGTGAAAAGGAATTTATAGTCCCTGAAATAGTTACTGCTTCATCGGCGTGATTTATTGTAATTAGGTGATGACCGTTTTATTAAGTTTGTTGAGCTCAAAATTAAATATCAATGCTGAGGAAGATAACACTGCTGGTTACTGTACTTGTTATAACAACAATGGTCACATTTGCCCAAACGGCAGATGAAAGATCTTTAGTAAAAACGTTGGAATCCTTTCGTAAAGTTTTGATAGACCCAGACTCCACGGTTTTAAAACAATTGGTGTCAGATAAAGTAAGCTATGGTCATTCAAGTGGAGTAGTACAAAACCGGGCAGCTTTTATAGAAGCGTTGCTCAGTGGTAAGTCCGATTTTGTTACCATTGATATAAGTGGTCAGACCATAGAGATATTTGATGATGTGGCAATTGTTAGGCATACCCTGTCTGCTATTACTAATGACAACGGAAAGCCAGGCACAGTAAAACTAGGGGTAATGTTAGTTTGGAAGAAAAGCCGTAACAAATGGATCTTAATAGCCAGGCAAGCGGTGCACACAACCTGATAGCTTCCGGTTATTGGTATTGTAAGGGACGGTATTACGAGCTCAGTTAATTCCCCTTTATCATAATTAACGATCCCTTCTTAAAATTATCCAATGCTATGCCCGGTATTATCAGCATAACTTTGCTGCACCAATATAGTTTATGAACGTTGTAAACCAGCCGGGATTGATAGACGAGGTGCCAATGCATCATCTTGAACCTGTGCAGTTTTTAGCAGTTGCACAAACTGCTGGTGCTCAGCTCCGTTGGTTCCTGCTTGGTTTAAACAGCAATGTTATTGTTTTTCAAACTCCTGATAGTTACACTTCCCAAGGCGATATGCTTACTATTACTCTAAGTGGAGATAAAGCTGTTTTGCAGAGTGTCCCGGTTAATGAATATTATTGGGATGAGGAACAGAGTAGGAGAAACATAGCTGCATTTAAGCAGGCAATGGCGGAAACTGCTGAAGCACAGCATAAAGCCAACCGTAGCCTGCATCCCATGCATCGCGAAAAATATGGCGCACTCATACCTTCAAAGAGTTATCTCATTACACCCATTATAGTTTACTGCAACGCCCTGGTATTTGTAGTAATGCTACTTGCTGGTGTCTCTTTATTAGAGCCTACAGCAAAAAGCCTTTTTCAATGGGGCGGTAACCTTAGGCCTGCGGTACTACATGGCGACTGGTGGCGGCTGCTTGCCTATATGTTCTTACATAGCGGTGCCATGCACCTGCTTATGAATACTATTGCGTTGCTCTACATTGGCATGTTCCTGGAGCCACTTTTAGGTAAGTTTCGTTTTGCTGCAGCTTACCTGCTCACTGGTGTTTGTGCTGGTCTTTTAAGTATTGTTATGCATCCTTTCAGTGTAGGTGTGGGTGCTTCTGGGGCTATATTTGGTTTGTACGGCGTGTTTCTTTCTATGCTCACTACCCGTCATATACAGAAGACCATGAAAAAAACAATGCTGCGCAGCATCTTGTTTTTTATCGTCTTCAACCTGTTTGCTGGCATCCAGGGTAATATTGACAATGCTGCACACATTGGCGGATTGGTCAGCGGTATTGTTATTGGGTATGTTTATTACCCGGGCATAGCGGCGCATGACTCACTTAAAAAACAAATATTGGTAACGGCCTTAATTATAGCAAGTGTTATTGCTACCTCTATCATCACGCTGGGGTATCTAGAAACTGTATGATTTATCCCTCTCCGAAAAATTTTATTGGGGTATGTTTCTTTAGCCCAAAAGGTGCAATTGCATGTTTTTTGATGTGCGCAATTCCTTCGGTAACAGAGTCTGTAAACAAGAAAAGTTCAATGTCTTTGGCGCTAATGGTCTTTTCCACCACCAGTCGTTGTATGTGTTGGTATAGTGCGGTATGATAATCCTTACCCATCAATACAATAGGGAACTTTTGAAATTTCCCGGTCTCTATCATTGTTATAGCTTCAAAGAATTCATCAAGGGTGCCGTATCCACCTGGCATTACTACAAAGGCGTAAGAGTATTTGCTGAGCAATGTCTTGCGCACAAAGAAGTAATCAAAATCCACCCACTTGTCCAGGTATTTATTGGGCTGTTGTTCTTTGGGCAAAATAATATTACAACCTACAGATCTGCCACCTACATCCTTGGCGCCACGGTTTGCAGCCTCCATTATGCCAGGCCCTCCTCCTGTCATCACAGTAAAGCCCAGCTTCGATATTTCCTGTCCCATTTCCCGGGCTAACTCATAATATGGCGACGACTCATCAAACCTGGCTGAGCCAAATACGGTAACGCAAGGGCCAATAAAATGTAGTTTTCGCAGGCCGTAAAAAAATTCGCCAAATACCTGCATGAGAAATGTAAACTCTTTCCATCGCGAATGTGGCCCCTCCAGAAATTCGTTTTCTTTTCTTGAACCTATTGGGGTAAATGACTTATCGATCATATGCTGAAATGTCTTTGAGAAAACAATGGTCCCGTTTTCATGACGCTGTTTACTGCTGCAAATATAGTAAGGTAAATACTATGCCTATTGCATAACTCATTGCTACAAGAACTTTCATCAACTGCCTTCAGCTTTTCAAAATGATCAGGATCATTTTAATTACTGACCATGGTCATATTACATGGTTGTTAGTGCACCTATTTTTGAACGATAAACAAAATCTATGGAAAAGGTAAGTATAGCACACTACAACAGCGTTAATAATGTATGGCTGCAAATGCTAGGTTTTTACAAGCTGGAAATGAGGGCACTTAAAAATAAACTTACAGATATTGTACGCAAAAATACCAACATCGACGTTGTAGGTCAGGCACGACAATATGAAAAAGTGTTCGAAGTACAGCTGGGCAGTATAGATGAACTCTGCAAAGATATCTGCGCTATAACAACAGAACAGGCTGTCCATACCAAAGAAGGGTATATTGATATCAATCTATGGTCTGCATATAGTCAGTTAAAAGAGCGGTTTATAACTGAAGAAAGGGAACTCAACAATGTAAAAAAGAGTTTTAAACAATTTGCTTCGGCTATGGATGCGAACAGTAACAATGTTTTTCAGTCATATTTATCCAATTGATTGGCAATAGCCGTAATACAGATTACAATTACCGATGACGCACGTCATATTTTTACTGAAGCAGGAAAAATAGTTATTGTATAATAAAAATAATTTTATGGAAAAAATAAGTGTAACACATTTTGACAATGAGCATGGCGAATGGTTGTCATCTTTGGGGTTTTATAGCGAGGAAATTGATTTATTAAGGAAAAGGCTCACAGAAATTGCCGGCAAAAACTCGGCTCAGGATGTTTTAAAAGAAGTAGAGCATTATGAAAATCAATTAACAGTGCAATCAGATAACATTCAAGCCTTGCGCCACGATATTCATGCGAATGATGTAGCGATAAGAAGTCAGTTGGAAAATTCAAAAGAAGGATATGTGGATAACCGGTTGTATACAACACACAAAGAACTGATCGATCGTTTTATTACTGAAGAGAAAGTATTCAAAGAAGTTAGGGCAGATTTTATGCAGTTTGCCGCTACCTGGATGTAGCATTTTTATAGGTTGAATTAGAAATAAGACGAACACAGGGGCAAATGGAATTATTCCGTTTGCCCCTGTGGAATTTTATCTATTCCTGTTCTGCTAAAGCTCTAGTGATGTGCAATGAAAAGAGGTAGCTTATGGTCCTTTACTATATTCCTGATAAAGCTGGTTTTAAAAAGTTCTGAGATAAAAGATCTGCCATGAGAACCTGTTACCAATAAGGCCCCTCCTTTTTCTGATAACCACGAATTGAAATACTTCTGCGGATTGGTTTCTAGTTTGAAAAAGGTAAGATGCTTAAAATGCCTTGCTGCAAGTTCTTCTATATAGGGCAGATCGGGCAAGTCATCATTTTTCTCAGATGCATAAACGATCAGCGTAGGCAATTCAGAAAGCTCTGGAAAGAGATATGCAAACTGTTTTAGTGCAAATACAGAGGATGCACTGCCATCATAGGCAATAATAATGCTTTGTGGAAACTCAAAATCTTCAGGAACAAGCAGCGTTGCACATTCAGATCTGTGTATAGTATCCTCCAGGTAATCTTCACTGTCTTCGCCCAGGTTTTCAAAAAGTAACTGACTGTTAAGTACCAGCAGATCAGCATACCGGGTTTCCTTATTCAAGTCGTCTAATATAAAATCGTCCCTATGTACCCGGTATTCAATATGGTGCGCTTGGCACCTCGCTTCAAATTTTTCAATATTAACCTCAATCAGGTCTGGGTTGTCGTTCACATAGGGAATGTATATAGGCCCGGCCATACCACCTAAAAAGTACGTCATAGCATCAGAGTAGCTTACCGCAGGCAGAAAAACACCGGTAAGCAATATAGGCTCCAACTCATTCAGGTCATTTGCAAATTGTATGATCCCTTCCGAAAACTGGTTGCCGTCAAAAACTGCAAGTAATTTTTTCATGATAATTTTTATTTAACGGATGTAAGTTGACTGTTGGGTAATAAAAAATAGCTGCAGTTATCATGCATTAATATCGTACCAATAGAATTTGCCTTATATCGCTCTGCTAAATGCGATGATTTTTTACTGCCGGCTGCATACCAACCCAAAATGTCGGTTTCCCAATCGTTTTTGCAACAAACATTTCCCAAGTTCCCATCCTTTTTTTCAAGGAGGGGTGGCCGCAGGCCGGGTGGTTACACTCGCAACCGGACAGAACACTCCCCCCTCTCGTACTCGTTTATAACGAGTATGCCCCGGTTTGGCGTTTGCAACGCCCGTGAAACATTACAACCCGTGAAACGGTGCATATCTGCTGTACTAAAATACCAATTACCCATGGAACCTCGCAGTGACACTATTAAAACAAAAAGACCTGTCCGACACCGGACAAGACAGGGTAAATAAAATGCACATCAGCTACCATAAAGCATTCCAGCCAAAAGAATCAAACAGCCTGTCTGGAGATATATTCATTCGATGATCTTAGTCATCGTTTATTTTAAACCTTCTGGATATTTTTACTCTTATGATCTTTATCACCTTTTCTTATGATGACGGTTATTATTATTAGCAGCAGACTAAGATAATTTTACGTTATAGCAATCAACTATCTGGTTATATGGGTTGCAGGTTTTCTGGTTCTCAGGCTCAGTCTTTAATTGCGGTAAGTAGGTATAGATGTAAATAGAAAATAAAATGGTGATAAGTAAGATTAAGCATCTGAAGAATGAAAGAGAAACCTGGCTTAGAACTCTGGATTATATGCAGCAGGAGAATGTTTTCTTGAAGACTAGTCTGGGCGATAGCATACAAAATGACATTAATAGCGAGGTCTTGGAAAGAGTTGAGTTTTTCCAAAGTCAGTTTGTCAACAAGGATGCTGTTATTGCATTACTCCGTTACGATATAGCGGAGCAAAATAGATTATTGGAAAGCAACGGGGATTTAAATAGTAACTATATGGCTATTGTAAAAAAACAAAATAGCTTACGTAAGGATATGGCGCGGATGGAAAAAGATTTCAATGAATTGAAATTTCAATTTAATACTTACCTGGCAGAGGTACTATGAGTTAATTAAACATATTTTGTAGTTTCTTTACATCTAGTATTACTATTTCTCCTTGGCGTATATCTATAAGCTTTTCTTCTTTAAAATCGCTTAGGGTTCGTATCGCAGATTCCTTAGCTGTTCCAGCTACATTGGCCAGGTTTTCGCGGCTTATATCTATTACAAACTCAGCTTTACCACCGCTGTACTTGCTATGGATAGCCAATAGTGCATCGGCTACTTTTTTCCTTAATGAGTTATAGGCAAGGTTAAGGAGTTGCTGTTCGCGTTCTGAAACATTATTAGCCAGTAGCTGAATGAATTTCTTCATCACCTCACGGTTGTTATTGATCAGGTATTCAAAGTCGTCCTTGGGTATTAATGCTACTGTGGTTTCTTCAAGTGCTTCTGTTGTTTCTTTATAGGTGCCCCCTTCCAGCAGTGCTACATAGCCCAAAAAATCACCTGCACTGTATAGCCCTGTTACCAGTTCCTTACCATCATCATTGGTTTTGTACGCCTTTACTTTTCCCTGTGTTATATAGTAAAGCCGGTGTGGATGGCTCTCCTCGGCATATATCACCTGTTTTTTCCTGAAATTGCTAATGCTTCGGTCATTGGCAAAGATTCTTAAAGCATCCTTACCACCTGCTGTTTCCACAAGTTCATTTATGCCTTCAAGTCCTGCTGCCAGGTCTTTTTTTATAAGCTCTGTTTTACGCAGTCTGCTTTCTACAGCATTCAGTAATTCTGTGCCATTAAAGGGTTTGGTAATGTAGTCATCGGCGCCAAGCTCCATACCTTTTCTTATCTCAGCCCGTTCCGCTTTAGCGGTAATAAATATGAAGGGTATATTTCTTGTTTCTATATTCTTCTGCAGCATGTGTATTACGCCATAGCCATCCAGTACAGGCATCATTATGTCACATACAATCAGGTCAGGTTTATGTTGTATGGCTAGTGCCACTCCTTTTTTCCCATCTTCAGCTATTATTGTTTTATAGCCAGATAACTCCAGTATTTCAGACATGTTTTCACATATCTCCATGTTGTCTTCAATGAGCAATATTACTTTCATAATTCTTCTTTATTCAATGGCTTGAAATTGATAATGAATTCTGTTCCTTTACACTCTTCACTTACACATGCAATATTACCATTCATCAGTTCTGTGTATTTCGATACAATGTGTAACCCCAGTCCTGTACCCTGTATAGTAGTTACCGATTCACTTCTGAAGAAACGCTCAAACAAATGCTCTTGGTCGGCTTTAGACATGCCTAAACCATGATCTTTTACAGAAAGGTAAATGCCTTCTGGTCCGCTTTCTGTTCTAATATCAATGCTGGAGGCTTCTGGAGAAAACTTAATAGCATTAGATATGAGGTTCATCAGGATGTGACTTAATAGAGAGGGGTCAAGATATACTATACTGTTTCCGGCATGAATGTACTTCAGTTCTTGTCCCGTTTTTAGTAAAGTCTGTAGTTCTGTGAGTAGTGCATTAATATGCTGTTCAATATCAAAATCAATAAAGCGTACCTGTATTTTTCCTTCCTCAATTCTCCCAACAGAGAGAAAATCATTCAGTATATCAGTAAGCATGTGTACCGATGATACAATGCGTTGTATATGTTTATCGCGTTTAGGTTGGTCTTCAGTTGTAATGTATTTGTTTACCAGGTATGCCGACGAAAGTATTGTGCTGAGTGGTGTTCTGAACTCGTGCGAAGCCATAGATACAAAACGCGATTTGAGCTCATTCAGTTCTTTCTCTTTCTCCAGTGCTACAGATAGCGAATGGGTGCGCTCCTCTACTTTTTGTTCCAGTTCCGCATTCAACTGCAGCAATGCTTGTTCTGATTGTTTTCTTATGGATATGTCGCTTATAAATGCAATAGAGAATTGTCCCGTGTCCGATTTGTGGGGGCTTAGGCTCACCTCTACGGGAAATTCGGTGCCATCCTTTTTTATTGCAAATAGATCCATACCTACTCCCATAGGTCTGCTATGTGTTTTGCGGCTATGGTAATGGTCGCGGTGTTTTATATGTTTATCCTTGTAACGGCCGGGAATAAGTAATTCTATTTTTTTGCCAATAAGCTCCTGTTCCTGGTAGCCAAATTGCTTTAGCGCAAACCCGTTAACTAGTACTATACTGCCTTCGGCATCAATAATAATGATACCTATAGCCGCATTGTTGAAAAGGGCCTGGAACTCCTTGTTTGCAGATTGAGTATTCACTTTAGGAGTAGCATTGAGCATGAAAGGTAAGGTAATTTCTTATGTATTATTATAAGGATTATTAACCTGATAGCTTTTTCTCTATGCCCTATTGACTTGGTGTGAATTTATATATATAGGTTTGATGATTGGGGTTATGCAGCTAGGGTTAGTCGCTGTAATATGGCCACCACGTAAGGTGTAAGTATTTTTACTTCATGGTGTTCATGCAATGGTATTTGCATAAAGTCTCCGGCAACCATCCTGAAAACTTTATCGCCTACCATACAGTCACACTGGCCTTCCAGTATAATAAAGCTCTCCAATTCGTTAGTATGCACTTCATCTTCAATATCTGTTGCAGATACAATTAGCATTTGCAATACAGACGGCCTGCTTGTAAGTACTTTAGTATATCGCCCTTCCTTAAACGATGAGGGTATGCGGTCTTGTACAAAGTCTAGCCATCGGCGGTAATTCGTAAATTTATTGATCAGTGGCAGGTCTGCTAGCTGCATTTGTGCCTCTTTGCTCAGGTTGTCTAAAAGATTGCCAATGGCGTGTTCTAGATGTGCCGGGGGTGTTACAGCGTATTTCTGGGTATAGGTTTCCATGGCTGCCTGTATGCTGTCTATTTCATTCTTTACCTCAGTATGCATCGTCATCATATGTTGCACCTCCTCCATCTCCTGTGGCGATAAAGCTCCCAGGCAGTAGAGTTCTAAAATACCGGTATCAATATATTCCCGTATGTTCATCACGTCGGTTGTTCAGGATTGTATAACGCTTCTTTGAGGTTTACATTTGTTTGTGTCCCTCTTTGCCTATATGACTTTAGCTAGGCTAGCGTACCATCTCTAGCGTGCAAGTTATTGCTATTTATTATATCAGTTGCATAATTGAATGTTATCGCCATCAGTTGCCCTAAAAGAGACCGCATCTTAAATCTCTACCCATCACTCCATTTATTTCGTTGCATGAGCAGGTTTCGCCTTGGGTCGTGTCGTCGTTTCTGGCCAGCCCAATCATATTTCTGTAGTGTATTACAGTATTACTTTGCTAATTTGCATGCATGAAAGCCATGCTTTTTGCTGCCGGGTTGGGTACCCGACTTAAACCGTTTACAGACCACCATCCCAAAGCGCTGGCCGAGGTGAATGGCAAAACCTTGCTCGAACATAACATCCGGTATCTGCAAAAGGCTGGAATTTACGAGGTTATAGTAAATGTTCACCACTTCCCCAACCAGATAGAAGAGGTGCTTTTTGAGAACGACAGCTTTGGCAGCAATGTGTTGGTAAGTGATGAACGATACGAGGTATTGGAAACTGGTGGGGGCCTTTTGAAAGCGGGACATTTTTTTGAGGGCGAAGACGACTTTGTGGTAATGAATGTAGATGTGCTAACATCGTTGGATCTCACCGTTATGATTGCTGCCCATCGCGAAAGCGAAGCTATAGCCACACTGGCAGTAATGGAGCGCAACAGCGCTCGCCAGTTGTTGTTCGATGACCACATGCATCTCTGCGGCTGGACAAATACCGAAAAAAACCAGCAACGCATAAGCCGGGAAGTAGCCTGGATGCAGCCTTTTGCATTCAGTGGCGTACAGGTACTAACTCCTGCAGTGTTGCACAATTGCCCTTTTCAGGGTAAGTTTTCGCTTATAGATCTGTACCTGCATCTGGCGAAAGATCAACTCATTTATGGTTACAACCACACCGGCAACGTATTTATAGATGTTGGCAAACCCGAAAGTTTGGAGAAGGCGGGGTATCTGTTTGAGTAGTTATTTTAGGCAATAGGCAGCATTGATTGAGGTAAGTGCTAAGGGAGTTATTTATATGAATAAAGGGTTAACTAGATCGTTAGGCATTTTTCTGATTTTCTTCGCCATTTATGGCTGCAATACAGCATCTACCTACCATACACGATCCTTGGCTTCAGATTCTGTTCTCTCCCGTCAAGCCCACAAAACCACTTGCGATAGTGTACTAAGCAAGCTGATCTGCTCAAGCAGTCTATCAGATAATGCTAAGCAACTAAGTATTGAAAGCGAGGTCACCCACGATGGTAATCTTAATATCCGGCTATATAAAGTAAGTGGTTTAAATATAAAAATGACTTTTGTAAATCTTTTAATTGACCCAAACAAAAGGACTTTTAGCAACACATCTCTGGGTATCTACAACCCCAAGCCCCTCAAATACGATACAGCAATATTAAACTACATGATCGGGCATTGTATATAACGGTAAGCAAGGTAGAAACCTACCACTCGTACTCTCTTTCCACTATCTTCTTCAACCGTTCTACCAGTGTAAAAGTTGCCGGGCAATAGTTCAGGTTTTGGGTAAATGTATCGTTATAAGCATCAAATGGTTGTTTGTTATGGTGGGGAAACTCCGCACAGTCAGCTGGCCGCACTTCATATATAGAGCACATATTATCTACCAAAAATTGGCAGGGCAATGTTTTGTTCATCCAGTCGCCCTTCTCATCTTTATACAGCCAGCGCTCTGTAAAGGCTTTCGGGGTCATCCTCATATGGGTTGAAATACGCTTTACATCGGCCTTGGTGTAGGTTGGGGTCATGGTTTTGCAACAGTTAGCACACTTGGTGCAGTCTGTATCCTGCCACACAGTAGCATCGGCTGCGGCAACAAGTGCCTCCATTTCTTCAGGCACTATATCGTCCAGCTTCTTTAAAAATTGGGTAAGCCCCTTTTTCTTCCGCGATACCGTCTTTTTGAATTGTTCCAGGTCCATGATGCTGTAAATTAACTAATAAACGCTTTCTTTTAAACCAAAAGATAATGATTATCGTTATTTTACGTTGTTGTACCTTGTAACGTTCAGGCAAAACGCTTTTTTAAGTTCTTGTTTTGTTATTAAAGGTTATGTTTGGTGGTTAAGTAATATGTATTTTATCCGGAACGTTGTTTTTCTTTTGCTCCTCCTTATCTGCACGTGCACCAGGCTGCATGCACAAATTGCCGATACTACTACCAGGCAAAGCGATACTGTGCAGCATACAGATGCTACCACTAAAAATGTTGCTCACATAGCAGACACCACTACTCATGCCGATTCTTTATCGCTCCACAAGGTTGCAGACATGCTAAAACCAGCTCTTACTCTGGCAGACACTGCTGGTAAAGTAAAGGATACTATACATGCAAACACAGCACCCGGTGGCGGTTATGCAATAAATGGCAAGGCTGTAGATGCGCATACAGGTGAGGGTATCCCTTTTGCAACTGTATTTTTCCCCCATAGTCCCGTAGGTGCAGCCGCTGATATAAACGGAAATTTTATACTCAAAACCGATGTGCTCCCCGGCGATAGCGTTATTATATCTGCCATGGGCTATAGCAGGTATGGCAGGCACGTATATAAACAGCAACACAATTACAATTTTATAGCCGAGATCCCGCTGTCCACAAACATGCTCAACGAGGTTGTTGTCCATGCCGGCGAAGACCCTGTTGTAGTGCTCATGCGGAAGATCATAAGCCGTAAACCTTTTAATAATCCTGACCGTACTCAAAACTATAAGTACGAGGCTTACAATAAACTGGAGATCGATTTGGAAAGACTGTCCAAAGAGCAGTTTGAAAAAATACCGGGCTTCAATAAATTCAGTTTCATATACAACAACCAGGATACTACCGATGACGGCCAGCCTTTCCTCCCGCTATACATGACAGAAACCTTGTCCGATTATTATTTTGAGCGCCATCCCCAAAAACAACGTGAGTTTATAAAGGCCAGTATGGTAAAAGGGGTGGAGAATGAAAGTATAGACAAATTCCTCGGCAGCACCTACCAAAATATAAATGCCTACAATAATTTCATCCCTGTATTCGACAAGCAGTTTGTAAGTCCCATTAGTAACTCCGGCTTGTTCTATTATAAATACAACATCAAGGATACCGAAGTAGCTTATGGTCACAGGATCATACTGGTTCAGTTTGCACCACGCAGGCCTGGCGAAAATTGTTTCTATGGTAACTTCTGGGTTGTCGATTCTATTTATGCCTTGCAGCGCATCACTTTAGCGGTGCCTAAAGTGTCCAACGTAAACTATGTCAACAGTGTAAGCGTGTATCAGGAGTATGCCCCTATCAAGGACTCTATTTGGTTTGGGGTAAAAGATAAGTTCATAGCAGATTTTAACGCACCATATGGTGTCAGGCTTCCCGGCTTTATCGGTCGCAAAACAACTACCTATACTAAGATATTAGTGAACGATACTTCTGTACAGAATGTTTTAGATAATAAAGATTATAAGCAAGATGTAATGAAGAACGACAGCGCCCGCCTCCGCAGCGATAGCTGGTGGGCAACGCACCGTAGCGATTCACTTTCAAAAAATGAAAAGGCAATTTATCAGATGGTAGATACGCTTAATAAATTGCCTGTTGTCACTACCTATAAGCACCTCATTACATTTGCACTCACAGGCAATATCCAGGCTGGTCCTATAGTGTTCGGTCCTTACTTCTACCTCTATAGCAATAACAGTGTAGAGGGCAACCGTTTTCGTTTCTCTGCCAGCACTTCCGACCAGGTGTCAAAGAAAATTCGCTTAGGTGGTTATCTTGCATATGGTACATTAGATGGCGCATTTAAGTACAACATGAATATGCTATGGTTGCTCAACCGCAAGCCCCGCTCTTACCTGTATGCCACTTATACACACGATATCAATCACGGGCAGAGTTACTACGATCAGATAACTAGTGATAATATATTCGGTACATTGTTTCGCAAGGCTGGTGTACCCTACAAGCTGGCTTTTGTAAATGAGGCGCGTGGCGAATACTTTAAAGAATTCTTTAGCGGTTTCAGCTACCAGTTTTTCGTGCAGCACCGTGAGTTCAGCCCATATGCACCATTACCCAATTCCATGTTTTTAGATGACAAGGGCAATCCCACAAACACCGTCATCAGTTCAGAAGGTGGTGTGCGGTTGCGTTTTGCCTACAAAGAAAAATTCCTTGATGGCAAATTTCTTCGGGTAAGTCTGGGTAGCAAGTATCCCATTGTAGAGCTCAACGGCGCCGGCGGGGCTAAGGATGTATTGAATAGCGCATACAACTATCAGAAGGTAAAGTTCACAATATCCAACACACTAAAGATAGCTCCATTCGGTACGCTGCATTACAACGCTTTTGCAGGTAAATATTTCGGTACACTGCCATACCCTTTGTTAGAGATACACCCCGGTAACGAATACCTGGTGTACAATCCCTTTGCGTTCGAGATGATGAACAAGTATGAGTTTATCAGTGATCAGTATGCCGGGTTAGCGCTCGAACATAATATTGGTGGTGGCATCTTCAACTATATCCCCGTTCTTAAAAAAGCAAAGCTTCGTCAGTTCTGGACTATGAAAAGCGTCATCGGCTCCCTAAGTCAGGATAACCAGAAATTGAACTTGATACCCGGTGGTTATCCCTTCCGTACGTTACAAGGTAACCCTTACGTCGAGCTCGGCACAGGCGTGTCCAACATACTCGAAATATTCAGGATCGATTTTGTTTGGCGTGTCACCCCTCAACCGCTGGCTACAGAACAAAAAGCCAAATACTTTGGTGTTTTCTTTGGTGGCAGACTGGGATTTTAATAAGCTCTACTGTAATTGAATTGGCGCGACATCTTAGTGCATATTGTCTGTCATATAAATGCTTCCTCCGGTTGGCATCAGCACTTTAACATTTTCTTCTTTTTTCCGATCTGCCCTTTATCTATAGCCTTTTTTATATAGGCTACTGCATCCGGCATTTTGCTGGCGGTGTCATTCTCTTGTACACGAGCAGAACCGATTCTTAGAGCGGTATCAATAGCTTCTTGTGTCAGCTCTTTTACATAAGAGCCCGTTGCTATAATAAAGCCATTCATAGTATGTCGTACTCGGTTGGGCGATGTGTGTATGGTTTTTTCTATCCGCTGCAGCAGGTGCCTTAATAGTGCTTGGTCCAGTTTGCTATCTTCTTTTATCGCTACCAGTCCGCTAAGGGTGGCCCATCCGGCTGCAGCAATATATTCTTCTTCCGCATCTATCCATTCCTGTCCCAGTTCAAAGCCATACCGGCTGCCAGCTGTTACCCAGGGCACTGTGTATTCACTAATGTTGTTCGATGTCGCAATGCTCACCCACGCCTGCAGTTCTTCCTTGCTCATTTGCTCATCATCGGCAATCAGGCCGGCCAGGTACATGGCATCCGCATTCCGGGTAAAGTATAGCTCGTTAGCTAAGGTGTAGTCTTTCTTTATTCTCTTTTGTATCGTTTTCAGGTGCTCCACCTTTACGCCAAAAAGAGGCTCTTTCACGCCGTGCTTTAGCAGTATTCTCTTTATGTTTTCATCACCTAAAGAGCTAAGATCTGTCATGATTTCGGTCAAAGTCATACGCTGCTTTTTTATAAAAACTCTGGGGTAGTTAAATGCCCCAGAGTTCCAATATTTGTTCTGTATGGTTTTTGGTATCCACCTTGCTGATCACATGGTCTATTATACCTTCTTCATTAATAAGGAATGTTGCACGCATGGTACCCATGTATGCTTTCCCCATAAATTTCTTTTCACCCCATAGGCCGTATTCGTTTACTATAGCCTTATCCCCATCGCTCACCAGTGTAAACGGAAGGGAGTATTTATCCTCAAATTTTTTATGGCTTTTTTCACTGTCTGTGCTTACGCCAAGTATCACAACACCTTTTGCCTTCAATGCCGCAAAGTTATCACGCAGGTTGCACGCTTCTGCTGTGCATCCCGGGGTGTCATCCTTTGGGTAAAAATACAAGACTACTTTTTTGCCTTTAAGTGCGCTTAAAGAAACTTCATTTCCGTTTTGGTCTTTAGCTTTAAAATCGGGCGCTTTGTCCCCCGCGTTCAGTGTCATGATGATCAATTTTTATCGTGTGAAAGTATATGTAATTTTTGCTTCGTTATTGTTCTCGTCGGCAGCGCTCAGCACCAGTTTATGTTTGCCAGGTTGGCAGTGTTCATCAAAGGTGTAAAAAAGTAAGTCTCCATGTTGTTCTATGCATATCCACTTGCCGTCCAGCATGCCTTTAAATTTCCTTACCGAAGTCATATTGTCTTTAGCTGTAAACACAATTTGTTTTGCTTTGTTTAGATTGGCCCCCTCTTTTTGCATAAGCTTTATAGACGGTGCCACTGTATCTACAGCCAGCCAGAATGTTCCAAAATTGCGATAACCTGCCTTGTACCAGCCCATATCAATTCCTGTTGCGGCAGTGCCTTCTTCATCCATACCTTCCATACACATCATTGCTATCTTATCGCGCAGATTGAACAGCACTGGTTTATCAGGTTTTATACTGACCTGCATTGCTGTATGAAGAGGTATATCGGATCTACATATTTTGTAGAACGCCGATACATTTTTGTCGTCTAGTTGTTCTTCATACATATATGGTACGGTATCGTATAATGCACGATCGTCGAGTGTAAATTTCAGGTTGTTGCTTTCAAAAACGTTTGGGTTATTTGGCAATAATAATTTGGTAGAGTTGGTTAGATCGAGGGATACATTCCTTCTCATTTTCTGTGCAACGATGTTAAACTTAACTGTAGCAGTATTATCAAAATCGTCAATTATTTTTAGTCTGATGCTATCAACTGTACCCACACCCATATGTAGATACCCTTTATTGTGCAACAGATCTGTATATATAGAATTCAGCCTGTTACCCGGTAGCTTGAAAAGGCATTGTACCCAATAACCATTGTCTTTCTTTCTGCTATAGTCGGCGTATGCATTGACATATCTGGTTTCATCGTAGCCTATATTATCAAGTGTTATCGAATAAAATAGCATATCGTTTACATATACCTCTGCCCTGTAATGTGCTAATGTATTATCACTGCCTTCCATGTAGTCATTTACCTCAAGGCCTATACCAATAAGGCTACTGTCGGTGTTCATGTCAGGTACGGGTATGGCCGTACCTCCTGCGGTCACATATTCTCCATTGATCTTTTTAAGTTCAACAACATTCCTCGGACTATGGTAAAAGCTATAGTTAAGATTATATACCACGGCCGTTACCGGCACTGGTGCCTTCTTGTCAATAATGGGCAACCCAAATTGCTCAGGGTTCAACGGGTGTTCTGTTTTGCTGTCTCTTATTTCAAAGTGCAGGTGCGGTGCAGTACTTCCACCTGTGTTGCCAGACAATGCTATAAGTTGCCCTTTCTTTACCGGGAATTGTGTTGGCGATAATTGCAGGTCCACATCCCATCGCTGCTGGGCATATTGTTGGGCATGCATGTATTTTTGTATGGCAGGGGCAAAATCGCTCAGGTGTCCGTAAAGGGTGGTGTAACCATTAGGATGGGTGATGTATAGCCCATGCCCAAAGCCACTTTTATCCATTTTTATCCTGGATATATAGCCATCAGCCGCCGCATGCACTGGTTGGCCTTCCTTTCCAAGCGTTTTTATATCCACACCACTATGAAAATGTCCGGGCCTGCACTCTCCGAAATTCCCGGCCAGGTAAATAGGTATATCTAGCGGATTACGAAAATAATGTTGTGGGTAATTAGGCTGCTCTTGCCCCCAAACCATCACGGGACAAGCAAGTACAAGCAAGCTGAGGAATTTCTTCATGTTTTGAAACAATACGTAAAGCTAAAAGGTTTTAGGGAAATGCTTACGTTCTGTCAAAAAGCATATTTCTTTATCTCTTGCGCTGGTTGTGAAGTATTGTGGGTTGTTGTTTGCTGCGAATATTTAATACGTTTGATCAGTTACCTTTACTTTAGGCGCTATAGGTAGTTTGTCATTATTATCTCTTTCTAAAAGGATCGCTGAAGGCAGGGTCAGATATAAAAGCCGAGTCTGTAAGTGTTTTTAAAAATGCTATAATTTTCCGTTGCTCATCCACAGAGAAATGTGCGCCTTTCCTGCGTGCAAATTCCATTTTGCTATCAATGTTGGCACATACGTTTACACCCGAACTATAAAAGTTAAGTACATCTTCTATTGTCTTGAATCTGCCATCATGCATGTAGGGTGCAGTAAGCATAACGTTTCTTAACGATGGTATTTTAAATTTTCCAAAATCATCAATATGTCCTGTAACGCCGCCTCTGCCTTTATCTTTATAACCATTGGCATCGGTTATCGGGTCTAATCCATTATTACTAAAATTGAAGGTTGAACCTAGTGGGTCAGAGTCGGTAGTATGGCAGTGAAGACAATCTCCCCTTGTCATATCATTTACTAGGTTGAAGCCTTCATATTCTTCTGAAGTAAAAGCGCGCTTTCCTATTAGCACCATATCATATTTCGACCTATACGAGATAAATGTTCGCTCAAACTGACCAATGGCTTTGGCTACCAAATTGCTATCTATGTATTCCGTTCCAAAAACAGCTTTAAACCTGGTTCGGTAAAACAGGCTACTATTTAAACGAATAGATACTTCAGGCCAATTCATATCCATCTCGTTATGCGTTCGCACAGGATGGTAGATTTGGCGTTCTATAGTTTCTGCTTTCCCATCCCAGAAGAAACTTTTATGCCATGCGAGGTTGAACAACGGCATAGTGTTTCGTGTCATCAGTTCTCCTGTTCCTCCTTTGCTAAAGGTTTCAGGGCCATCGCTGAATGCCGCTTTTTGTTTGTGACAACTCCCGCACGATAGATTCTTTTTTCGACTTAGTATAGGGTCATAGAACAAATAACGTCCAAGTTCTGCGCCTTCTACAGTTACCACATTGCTGGTATCTGTGGGCATAGCAGGGAACAGTTTTAACTTCGGGAAAACATAGAGGGTAGCACGATGCGCCTTAAAGGCCGCTGCCAACCATATAACCGTTAGTAATAGTACTACAATATGCCCTTTCCGCACTTTCATCCGCTACTTCTTCAGGAAAATCGGGAATGTCTTACTCTTTATATTTGTATTTACTTTTAGGTAGTACAATCCACTAGCGTGATTGCTGATATTAATAAAGTATTTTGTTGGTGCCGGGCCGTACTCTTCTACTATATCACCTTTCACATCCATCAATTGCATGCTTTCTATTATGTGGTAGTCTTCTATTTTTTCCGCCTCAATATTTACTACGCCGGTGGTACTGGTTGGATAGACCCTTAAATATTCTGTCTGCTTCACATTCTTTACAATATGAACATAAGTAACGCTGGTGATCATATTATCTATCATCCATCCTTCTCCTTTGTTGCTGGTAGAATCAGATTTTAATGTGAACCTGATAATAACGGAATCCCCTAAAGATGATAAATAAGAGTTGTCAAAGCAGAACCAAATATCTTTCCACGTACTGTCAGTACCACTAAAGCATGTCTCACCCGTCGCCAATGTGTCTTTATTGGCCATATCGAAACCATAAAAATTATAAACATGCGGACTGTTAAAGGCATTGCTCCATGTTGTCCCTTTGTCAGTAGAAAATTCTACTATTGCGCCATCATGGTGTTTCACCAGGTCAAGTTTTTGTTTCCACCTGATAGCTAATATTCCCCAGGTCATGAATGGGGTTGTTGTAAAACTAAATCTTGAAATATTATTAGGTGGATAATTGTTAATGGTGTCGGTCACAATTGCATTTGGGTAAGTCGCTGCACTGTCAAAAATAGCTTTGTGTGGAGCGCCTACCTGCCATACATTACTGCTGCTTGTATCTAAATTAATGATCAGGGAGTTACTGGCTGAGGTATCAGCGCCATCAAAATACTGTTGGTAATGAATTTGTGCTGATGCAGCAGAATGAAACAGGAGAATAATAGTTAAGAAGTAAATTTTTTTCATGATAGTAGATTTAATAGTTATTGTAATATAAATCTAATAAATATTTTTATAAAAAAGTATCTGTAAGGTCAATCGTTTACATTCAAAAATGTGGATATCCTTTTTTGCTCATCTTCCTTCATCAATAGTATCTTGCAACTGCAAATAGGGTAGTGGGTTGCTTATGATCTTGAGCCAAATGTCTGCAACAATTTTTATTACAACAACAGACATTTTATGCTAAGCCCCTTCTGGGAAGGCCTCTTAACGAGAAATATAAATGTCCGCTGACAGATATTTATGGACATTTTAAGGAAAGGAAGAGTTCTAATTCCGTAAATGTTTCAAATAAATGAGGGCACCCAATTTAAGATCTGCCAGGTAGCAGAACGCCATAGCATTCCACATGAAATGTCCGTGTCTTTTTAAATTATCTCAACAGACATTTTATCGAAAACCCTTACTGGTAAGGGAATACAGCAAAATTAAAAATGTCCGTCACAGACATTTCTGGACATTTTGAATAAATCAAGAAAAACTCACGATCAAATAAATCACAACAATCAAAAGAATCATAGTTCCGACGATCACTCAACAGACATTTCACTCGAAAGCCCCACCAGTCCAACAATATAGCCAAATTCAAAAATGTCCGTCACAGACATTTCTGGACATTCTGAATAGTGAAGGGAAACTCACGATCATATAAATCACAACAATCAAAAGAATCATAGTTCCGACGATCACTCAACAGACATTTCACTCGAAAGCCTTACCAGTCAAGCAATACACCAAAAATACAAAATGTTCGCCACAGACATTTCTGGACATTCTGAATAGTGAAAGGAAACCCACGATCATATAAATCACAAAAATCAAAAGAATCATAGTTCCGACAATCACCCAAATAAAAATGTCCGGGAACAGACATTCCCGGACATTTTGAGTATTGAATTTTATTCCGCTTTATGCAGTCACCTGCTTCAGCACATCTTGTATGGCAGTAAAGTTGGGTAGTTCAGTTGGCACTTCCAGCACTTCGGCATACTGTACTATACCTTCTTTATCTATTACAAAGGCCGACCGTTTAGATACGCCCTGCATACCAAAGGCAAATTTTTCATGTAATGCGCCATATGCTGTAGAGGTTTCCTTATTAAAGTCGCTCAGCAGCGGAAAGTTCAGGTTTTGTTCTTTCTTAAATCTGTCCAGTACAAAAAGTGAATCCACAGAAATACCCAGTACCTCAGCATTCAGGTTATTATAAATACTGTAATTATCTCTTATGCTGCACAGTTCTGCTGTACATACCCCCGTAAATGCCAGTGGGAAGAACAACAACACTACATTCTTTCCTCGGTAGTCGCTCAATTTTATTTCTTTTTTATCACTGTCAAAAAGTGAAAATTCTGGTGCCTGCTGGCCTACTGTAATTGCCATAGTGTTTTAAATTTTATTATATGTTAGGATGCTTTACGCTGTCAAAAGTAATACTAAACAGATATACTTAGGAAAAGTTGTCCGTTCATAAACAGATAATATTGCAATATGTCTTCCTTCGACTGCACAATTGACAGTATTTTTGCAATGGCATAGAAAGTGATACCCACTTTACACAATCAACAAAGGAAATTAACATCTAAAATAAAACAACTATGGCGAACAACGTGAACATTACTCCATTGCACGACAGGGTTATTGTAAAGCCCGCACCGGCTGAAGAGAAAACAGCAGGTGGCATCATCATCCCCGATACTGCCAAAGAAAAACCACAGCGCGGCATAGTAGTAGCTGCAGGTCCTGGCAAAAAAGATGAGCCAATGACTGTAAAAAGTGGCGACAATGTATTGTATGGCAAATATGCCGGTACAGAGATTTCTCTTGAAGGTAGCGACTACCTCATCATGCGCGAAAGCGACATCCTTGCAGTTGTATAATTTCATACAACCTCAGCAGGGATTTTTTACGTTATTAAATCATTGAAATTTTTAAAAAAATAAAAACCGATAATATGTCAAAACAATTGTTCTTTAATGTAGACGCGCGCAACAGGATGAAGCGCGGTGTGGATATTCTAGCCGATGCCGTGAAGGTAACCCTGGGCCCTAAAGGTCGTAACGTGGTTATAGAAAAGAAATTTGGCGCACCAAGTGTTACTAAAGACGGTGTAACTGTTGCTAAAGAAATTGACCTGGAAGATCCTATTGAGAACCTGGGTGCTCAAATGGTAAAAGAAGTAGCTTCAAAAACTGCTGATGTAGCAGGCGATGGTACTACAACTGCAACTGTACTGGCACAGGCTATCATAGGCGAAGGTTTGAAGAACGTAGCTGCAGGAGCTAATCCAATGGACCTGAAGCGTGGTATCGACAAAGCTGTATTGGCTGTTGTTGAAAACCTGAGAAAACAATCTGAAAAAGTAGGTAACGATAACAAGAAGATCGAACAGATCGCTTCTATCTCTGCCAATAATGATAATGAAATAGGCAAGCTGATAGCTCAGGCTATGGCAAAAGTAGGTAACGAAGGTGTTATCACTGTTGAAGAAGCAAAAGGTACTGAAACTACAGTTGATGTAGTAGAAGGTATGCAGTTCGATCGTGGTTACCTCAGTCCTTACTTTGTTACCAACACCGAAAAGATGATGGTAGAGTTGCAGAACCCTTACATATTAATATATGAGAAGAAAGTAAGCACATTGAAAGACATTCTGCCAATACTGGAAAGTGTGGTACAGAGTGGCCGTCCTTTGTTGATCATTGCTGAAGATGTAGATGGCGAAGCGCTGGCTACATTGGTGGTAAACAAACTGCGTGGTTCTTTGAAGATTGCTGCTGTTAAGGCTCCGGGCTTTGGCGATCGTCGCAAAGAAATGCTGCAGGATATAGCTGTACTTACAGGTGGTACTGTTATAAGCGAAGATCAGGGTTACAAACTTGAAAATGCTACTATAGCTTATCTGGGTCAGGCTGAAAGCATCACTATCGATAAAGAAAATACTACTGTGATAGGTGGCAAGGGCGAAAAAGAAAATATCGTTGCCCGCGTTAACCAGATCAAATCACAAATGGAAAGCACTACCAGCGATTACGATCGCGAAAAACTGCAGGAACGCCTTGCTAAACTGAGCGGTGGTGTTGCAGTACTTTATGTAGGTGCTTCTACAGAAGTGGAAATGAAGGAAAAGAAAGACCGTGTTGACGATGCTTTGCATGCTACACGTGCAGCAGTTGAAGAAGGTATAGTACCAGGTGGCGGCGTTGCTTACATCCGTGCTATTGAGTCTTTAGATGCTGTAACTGCTGATAACCTGGACGAAAAGACAGGTATCCAGATCATCCGTCGTTCTTTGGAAGAACCACTGCGCCAGATCGTTGCTAACGCTGGTCTTGAAGGTTCTATCATTGTTCAGAAAATACGCGAAGGCAAAGCTGACTTTGGTTTCAATGCCCGTACAGAAGTTTATGAAAATATGCTTGCTGCCGGTGTTATCGATCCAACTAAGGTAAGCCGTGTAGCTCTTGAACACGCAGCGTCTATCGCTAGCATGTTGCTGACTACTGAGTGTGTTATAGCTGACAAACCAGAACCTAAGAGTGCTGGTGCAGGCCACCCAGGTGGTATGCCAGGCGGTATGGGTATGGATTATTAATATCCCCGCACTTAGGTGTAAAATATAAAAACGACCTATCTCGCTTTGCGAGGTAGGTCGTTTTTGAGTTGGAAGTTTTCCACCGTGATGTGCCCGTCATAAGGGGGGACTATAAAGAACTCAACACTGGCAGAAAACTCTTTTATATCTTAGCAAACTATTTTGTATCGCGATGAAAGACAAGAAATTACGAGTATTTGTATCATCTACGTTTACTGATTTGAAGGACGAGCGGCAAGCCGCAGTTGAAGCGATATTGTCGTCTGGTCATATACCGGCCGGTATGGAGCTTTTTTCTGCTGGCGACGAATCTCAAATGGCTGTAATAGAGAGATGGATTGATGAGTCAGACATTTATTTGTTAATACTTGGTGGACGGTATGGAAGTATTGAGTCTAAAACGGGAAAGAGTTATACTCATCTCGAATATGAATATGCCACTAGCAAAAATAAACCACTTTTTGCTGTAGTAGTAAATGATGAAGCGCTTGAAAATAAAGTAAGATCGGTAGGCTCATCTGTGAAAGAGGATGAAAACCCGAAGGAATTAAAAAACTTTAGAGAGCAAGTCACTAAAAATCTCGTCAAATTTTGGGATGACAAAAAAGATATAAAAATTGCGATACATGAAACGTTGGCTGAATTCGTTTATAGAAAGGAGTTAATTGGCTGGATAAGGGGAAACAATGCAATAAATACAGTAGTTGTAGCAGAAGAAATTGCAAGGTTAACTAAGGAAAATGCTGAGTTAAGAAGTAGAATCAACAGCGGTAGTGATAACGCCTTGTATGCAGGTTTTTCATTTGATCAATTAGCCATGCAATTGAAAAAAGAATTTCCTCAAGAAAGTAACTTGGAATATAGCGTGTATAATTATTTATGTGAAAAAGGAAATTCCCTCATCGATGGAAATTATATAGACAATAAATATCAATCTGACTTGCCGATCCTTTGTATGAAAATTCTCATAAAATACAAGCTTGTAGTTACGGGCGGTTGGATTGCTTCCGGTTATAGATACAGCTTCACAAGTGATGGTCATAAATTTTATTTAAAAGCGCTCTACTATATAAACAACTCTGAGTAGAGAATCTCCTGAGGCTCCCTAACAGTATAATATTCGCTTGATCAGTCAACTCTCACAGTGGGTGGGGCTAAGGGTAATTCCTTAAAAAGCGCCGCGATCAATTCATTTCACTTCACCCTTGCACTCGCGGCAAACTTTCTTATTTTTAGCCCGTATTTAAAAAAACACACGCAACAATGTATAGTACATTACTTACTGCAGTAGAAAATAGTACCCTCATCATTACCATCAACCGTCCCGATAAGTTAAATGCCCTGAACAAAGACGTAATAGAAGATCTGGGCAAAATTTTGGAAGACGTTTATACCAACAATGAAATTAAAGGGGTCATCCTCACAGGTGCCGGAGAAAAGGCATTTGTTGCAGGTGCAGATATTACTGAGTTTGGCGGCATTGGGGCTGTTGGTGGCGCTGAACTGGCTCAAAGGGGAGCCGACATGGTGTTCAACAAAATAGAGAAATGTCCTAAACCTGTAGTAGCTGCAGTAAACGGCTTTGCACTGGGTGGCGGCTGTGAGTTGGCTATGGCCTGCCATTTTCGTATAGCTTCAGAAAATGCTAAGTTCGGCCAGCCCGAGGTAAACCTGGGTTTGATACCCGGCTATGGTGGCACACAACGCCTTACACAATTGATAGGCAAGGGCAAAGCTATGGAGTTGCTGATGACAGCAGATATGATAGGTGCCGCAGAAGCCAAAGATCTGGGATTGGTAAACCACGTTTACCCGCTTGCAGAGTTACTGGTAAAGGCTAAAGAACTGTTAGCCAAAATACAATCTAAAGCCCCAATAGCTATCTCCCATATCATTACTTGTGTAAACGAGGCAGCTGCAGCAGAAAAAAATGGATTTATCAATGAAATAAAGTATTTTGGAGCGTGTTTCGCTACCGAAGACATGGTAGAAGGCACTACAGCCTTTCTTGAAAAAAGAAAAGCTATATTTAAAGGAAAATAATTTTTATCTTCATTGCTAAAACTAATCTGATATGCGGACCAAACTTATCCGTAACATACTTACAGTGATGCTCAGTGCAGCAGCAGCCACAACTGCTACTGCGCAGACACAAGTGCGTCTCGATGCACCTCATGGCTGGTCTATTGGCACCAACTTCGGTCTCGCCGATTTCTGGGGCAACGTAGGCACAAAGTCTGTTATAGACCATTATAACAATAGCTCTTATACCAGCAATATGCATGGTATGGGTGGTATGTTTGTACGCTATTCTATGTCACCGGCATTTGCATTGAAGCTGGCCGCAAACTACGGCGTGCTATACGCTACAGATGCCTGGAACTATAAAAAAGCAATGTCAGCAGCTAATACAGGCCAGGATGCTTACCAGCGCTATGCACGCAATCAGGATATTAAAGATGTTACATGGGAAGGTAGTCTGGAACTGGAATGGTCTCCACGCCGCATGAACCTGCTGAACGCCGGTTCTCAAAAATCTTCTCAGCCTTATATACATGCAGGCGTAGGTTATTTTCATTACACCCCATACGGTACCTTCAATGGCGACTGGATAAAACTGCATGACCTTCATATTGAAGGGGATGGTTTTCCTGTAGCCGGTATGCCATCAGCGTACAAGCTGGGTGGTATTTGCATACCGGTAGGTGTTGGTTATAAATTCGATATTGGTCAACATCTCAATCTTGGTATCGAGTACTCTTACCGCCTTACCTTCCTGGGATATATGGACGATGTTAGTGGTAAATATATTGATCCTAAATACTACACACAATTCCTGTCTCCGGCTCAGGCTGCCGTAGCTACAGCTATTGCAAATAAATCATACGAGGCTATAGGCCCTGAATCTACAGTAGGTACGCCTGGTAACAATAGAGGTAACCCTTCTTTTAAAGATTCATATTCCACAATATCAGTTGTGTTTTTCTACAAAGTAAAATCACATGGTATTGCCTGGTGGGGCGATTAGTAGCAGCCAAACTAATTTCAAAAAAGAGCAGTATGGCAACATACCGCTCTTTTTTCTTTAGTAAGCTCAATGCTATATTTATTGGTATGGATGACAAAATAAATCCAACCATCCTTAAAAGAAAAGAGGTATTTTCGGCCTCTTAAAAATCTGCTATAACTTATGTATGCTTACCTGGAAGGGGAACTTGCCTATAAGTCTCCGTCAATGCTCATCATGGACGTAAATGGCGTGGGCTACGAGTTGAACATAACCTTACAAACTTATAGCAAAGTACAGCAGTTGGAACGGTGCAAACTGTTCATCCATCTGCAGGTACGCGAGGATGCCTGGGTGCTGTATGCATTTTTTACAGAAGATGAACGTGCTACCTTCAGGCAGTTGCTTGCTATAAGTGGTGTAGGTGCAGCCACTGCCCGTGTTATTCTTTCATCACTCACATCCGACGAACTGGAACGGGCTGTAGCATTTGATGATGCAAAAACGTTGGAGCGCATAAAAGGAATAGGTGCCAAAACGGCACAAAGGATATTACTTGAACTAAAAGGCAAGCTGTTCAAGCAAAAAAATAGTACTGCTATCCCATCATCTATGCACAATACAACAGTGGATGATGCGTTAAATGCATTGGTAAATCTGGGCATCAACAAAGGGGTGGCCGAATCAGCTATTGCTAAAGTTAATAATGCTGCTTCTTTATCGGTTGAAGATCTGATAAAGCAGGCGCTGCGTGCTGTGTAATATTGCAAAAGGGGAAATAATTGAAGGGGAAGCATAATTTTGGATATAAGTTTATTGTCGTAATAGCGCTGTTAGTAGCTATAGGGCATGTTACTGCCCGTGGTCACCACGACTATTTCGATTATGATCCTGCTCCCCAACCCGATAGTCCTGCTGCAAAATCTGCTGCTGATACTAATAATACTTCCAATAATAACAAACCTGCTATAGACACTACGCATAACCTGCGTTTCCCGATACATGATAAAACTGGTGACCCGCAGGTAGATCAAAATCCTGCATCTATAGATCTTAGGGATCCCCCCAATCTTCACAAAACAGTAGATTACGATCCTGTAGAGCAGAAATATTATTTTAATGACAAGTTAGGTGAAGGGTTTTATAGAAATCCAACCTATATGACCATGGACGAATACCTGAAATACCAGGCCGACCAGGATGAGAATGCTTATTGGCAACGCAGGTTGGATGCCCTTTCGCTGTTCAACAAAAAGCCGGAACTGCCCCAAATGTATAAAGAAGGGCTTTTCGATCGCATATTTGGTAATAACTCAATAACGGTTAAGCCCCAGGGTAATGTGGATGTAACCTTTGGTGGCAACTGGCAAAACATCAAGAACCCTACCCTGGTACAGCGTGCTCAGAAGTATGGCATCTTTGATTTTGATATGCAGATGAACATAAACCTTTTGGCAACGGTAGGTGATAAGCTCAAGCTGAATATCAGTAATAATACAAAGGCCACGTTTGACTACCAGAACATGCAAAAGCTGGAATACACCGGCAAGGAAGATGAGATAATAAAGAAAATTGAAGCAGGTAACATTAGCTTCCCATTAAAAAGTAACCTCATTAGTGGGGTGCAGTCGTTGTTTGGTATCAAGACCACTTTGCAATTTGGTAAGTTATGGGTAACAGGGGTATTGAGCCAGCAAAAGTCACAGCGTAAAAGCCTTACTATACAAGGTGGTGCACAAACCCAGACTTTTGCTATAAAAGCAGATAACTATGAAGAGAACAGGGATTTTCTCTTAGCGCAATACTTCCACGATAATTATAATGCAGCACTTAAAAATTTCCCGGTTATTAATTCCTTGGTTACCATAAACAGGGTGGAAATATGGGTTACCAATAGTACAGGTGCAGTAACAGGCGTACGCAACATATATGCCTTTATGGATTTGGGTGAAAAAAATCCGTATAATAAAAACTTTACCGGTGCAAATGGCTCCACCTTACCCGATAATTCCAGCAATAGGCTATATAGCGTACTGCTCCAAAACCCTGGCGCACGTGTACAGCAGACGGCCACACGTATTATTAACGGTTATGGGCTGCAAAGCCAGGACTATGTAAACGTGACTGCCCGTAAACTGGCACCTACAGAGTTTTCTTTCAATGCTCAATTGGGATATGTATTGCTCAATACACAGCTCAATCCTAGCGATGTACTTGGTGTGGCTTACCGATATACGTACAAAGGTAAAACCTACCAGGTAGGTGAGTTTGCTGAAGACCTGCCGCCCGATACCACAAACTCAAAGGCGCTGTTCCTCAAAATGCTGAAAAATACTAATCCTTCACCTACACTGCCTACATGGCAGCTAATGATGAAGAATGTGTATGCACTTGGTGGTCTGGGGGTATCCAAAGATCAATTCCAGTTGAATGTGCTCTACCAGGATCCTGGTGGCATAGAAACACGTTATATATCTGAAGGTCCTAACGCCGGTGTCCCATTGCTTACACTTTTGAACCTTGATCGGTTAAATGCCCAGAATGAACCACAACCAGATGGCGTATTTGACTTTGTAGATGGTATAACAATAAATACCCAGCAAGGAAAGGTCATATTCCCTGTATTGGAACCGTTTGGACGTGATCTTGCTCCTTCATTAGGCACTGATCCCAACCTGCAACGTAAGTATGTATATAATGTTCTGTACGATTCTACAAGGACTGTAGCATTACAAGATCAGCAGAACGATAGGTACATTATGCGTGGATCTTATAAATCCACCTCGTCATCCGAAATATTTTTGGGCGGCTTCAATATTCCCCCTGGGTCTGTTACCGTTACAGCAGGGGGTACTAAATTGGTAGAGAACCAGGATTATTCTATAGACTATGGGCTTGGGCGATTAAAAATATTGAATACGGGTATTCTTAACTCTGGTACCCCTATCAATGTACAGTACGAGGATAACTCAACATTTGGTTTCACCCAGCAAAATTTTATGGGTGCACGGTTCGACTATTATGTTAATAAAAAGTTGACCATAGGCGCTACTGCCATGCGCCTTACAGAACGGCCATTTACCCAGAAGGTGAATTTCGGTGATGATCCTATTAAGAATACGGTACTGGGGATGGACGCGAATTATCAGTCTGAAGTACCGGCTCTTACACGTGCATTGGATAAGCTGCCTATCTATTCAACAACTGCACCTTCCTTTGTAAATGCATCGGGCGAAGTAGCCAGTTTGCTCCCGGGGCACCCCAAGCAAATAAATGCATTGGATCCGGAAGGTTCTGTTTATATAGATGATTTTGAAGGTACTACCAGTACTTACGATATGAAGTTGCCTGCAGTAGCCTGGTCGCTGGCTTCTACACCCAACGGTGCTGTGAGCAAGGCAGGGCAAATACTATTCCCTGAATCTGCTAACGATGACCAACTGAGCTATGGTTATAACAGGGCCAAATTGGCCTGGTACTTTATAGAGCCTACTTTGGTCGATGGTACTAACGGTGTACCATCGTACGTGTCTAAAGACCCGAATCAGCACTATATAAGGTTAGTACAGCAAACAGATGTTTTTCCTACAGCATCTTACAATACTTTGCAAACATCGTTAAGTACGCTTGACTTGGGGTATTATCCCAACCAAAGGGGGCCATATAACTTTGATAACAATACATCTAAACTTAATTCAGATGGTACCTTCAAAGATCCTATAAACCGTTGGGGGGGTATTATGCGCCCAATAGATAATACTGACTTTGAAGCATCGAATGTAGAATTTATACAATTCTGGATGCTCGATCCGTTTATTGGTAATCCCGGAGGTTCAGGTGGTTCCTTGTACTTTAACCTGGGAGACGTATCGGAAGATGTGCTGAAGGATTCACGACTGTTTTTTGAAAACGGCATTCCTTATCCTTTTGACCGTACTCAGTTGGATACAACGGTATGGGGGTATGTACCTAAATTTGAACAGCAGGTAACCAGGGCATTTAGTAACGATCCTGCATCGCGCGCTGTACAGGATGTGGGATATGACGGATTGGATGATGCTGGCGAAGCCGTAACCTATTCTAAATTCCTTACTTCCATTAATACCAGTGGTATTTCAACTACTGCAAAGCAACTACTGCTTACTGACCCAGCCAGCGATAACTATCACTACTACCTGGGCGATGACTACGATCAGGAGAATCTTGGAGTACTGGCGCGGTACAAGAATTATAATAATCCACAAGGAAACTCTCCCATTACCAGCGCTTCTGCAGCATATTCTTCTGCGGCAACCACCATACCAGAATCTGAAGACATAAATAAAGACAATACGCTTAACGAAGCTGAAAACTATTATCAATACCGGGTCGATCTTTCTCCGGGTATATTAAAGGGGAAAACCAACCCATACATTGTAAACTCTACAACAAGTACCGTCAAGCTTCCTAATGGGCAATACGATAATGAAACATGGTACCAGTTCAAAATACCGATCCAGAATTATGATCATAAAATAGGAAGTATTGGCGATTTCAGATCTATACGTTTCATACGTATGTTCATGGCCGGCTGGACAGATAGTGTCATCATGCGTTTTGCCACACTGGAACTGGGGCGCAACCAATGGCGTAATTATGAATATTCTCTTGAGAATCCGGGAGAAGTAGTTCCCCAACCCAACCAACCTGGAACTAACTTCTCTGTAACTTCGGTAAGTGTTGAAGAAAATAGTTTGCGTACACCAGTGCCTTACGTGATACCACCCGGCGTTAGCCGTCAGCTATCTTCTGTAGCTAATGGACAGAATATACAATTAAATGAGCAAGCGCTTTCATTGCGGATGTGCCCGTTAAATGATGGAGATGCCCGGGCAGTATATAAAGAAGTGGATGTGGATATGAGGCAGTTTACCTACCTGCGTATGTTTATACATGCAGAGTCGGAGATAGGCCAGACCCAGCTTAAAAATGGCGACATACGTGGGTTCATCCGTATAGGTAGCGACTTCACCAATAACTATTATGAATACCAGGTGCCGCTTGCAATAACAGCGCCAGGTGCAAGTACCGATGTAGCTGTATGGCCTGTAGCTAATAATGTTGACCTTACACTGCAAGACCTGGTGACAGCTAAGGAAACACGTGACAAGAAGCAAATAAGCCCATTGCTTCCTTACCAGACTACGGATTCTAAAGGCAATACTATAATAGTGGTGGGTAACCCCAATATTGGTAATGCTAAAAACATAATGCTGGGTGTATTGAACCCTAAAAAATCTACCCAGAACCCTAATGATGACGGGCTTCCTAAATGCACAGAAGTATGGTTTAATGAATTGCGTATGGCTGGCATTAATGACCAGGCAGGATATGCGGCGGCAGGTAAGGTGAACCTCCAATTGGCCGATCTGGGTAACGTGAACCTTTCAGGTAGTATGCATACTGCCGGATATGGTAATATAGACCAGAAAATAGAACAACGTTTCCAGGACAATGACTACCTCTATAATGCCACAACCAACCTGGCCTTGGGCAAATTGCTGCCGCACAGTTGGGGAGTGCAGTTGCCGCTGTTCATGGGCTACAACCAGAACATAAGTACACCAAAGTACGATCCTAACAATCAGGATGTACTGTTGAATAATGAATTAGATGCTGCACGCAATGCTGCAATGAAGGACTCTATCCGGAAAGTAGCCCAGGATTTTACTTCTATAACAAGTTTGAACCTAACTAATGTGCGTGTACTGGGTAGCCCGGATAAGCAAAGCGCGTTCAGGATGCCATGGAGTATTAAGAACTTTGATCTCTCTTATTCATACAACGATCAATTGAAGCATAATCCTACGATTGCCTTTGATGATCTGAAAACCAATAAACTAGGATTGGGCTATACTTACGCAGTTAAAGCCAAGCCAATAGAACCCTTTAAGCGATTGATCAAATCAAAATCGAAATGGTTCTTGCTGGCGAAAGATTTTAACTTCAATCCCCTGCCTTCCAGCTTTAGCTTCCGCAACGATCTAAACAGGGTGCAGGAAGAAACACAGGTGCGTAATACTGATAATGGGCCATACGTGATACCGGCCACTTTCTATAAAAACTTTACTTGGAACCGCTCATATAATTTGCGATGGGAGCTTACGAAGTCGCTTTCGTTTGACTATACAGCTAATAACCTGTCGAGCATAGATGAGCCTTACGGGCTCATAAATACTAAGGCTAAGGAAGACTCGCTGTGGGCCAAAATTAAAAATTTAGGTCGTAATACTAACTATGCCCAAACCTTCAATAGTACCTATAATGTACCGTTGAGCAAGCTACCTCTTACAGATTGGATGAGCCTAAGACTGGGTTATTCTGCAAATTATTCATGGACTGCTGCTGCCCCTATTGCCTATTCACTGGGTAATACCATAGGTAATACCCAAACGGAGACACTCACCGGTGAAATGAATTTTACACAACTGTACAATAAAAGTCGTTTGCTAAGAGCATTGAATGCCAAACCAGGCGATAAATCTAAAAACCTTGTGGCTGCCGGAGGCCCGCAAATTTCAAAAAATAGCGCTTCTGCAGCGGCTACTAATAAAAGTTTCAAAGATCTAAGGAACAAAATAAACACTACTGGTGGTAATACAGGCGATAATACTGGTGCTGCTAGCGGCACATTATCCAACGGTAGCACCAGCACTGGTAGTACTAATGCATCGGGCGGCGGCAGTACTGCGGCAGGCAATGCAGGCACTAATGCACCTGCTGGCAATACAGGTAGTGGTAGCAGTACAGGTTCTTCTACAGGCAAAAATACCCCCGCAGGCAACCCGTCTGCTGGTGGTAATAATAATACTGGTGGTAACAATAGTAATGCAGGTACGGGACAAGGTGGAAATGGGAAAAATAATCCTATTGATACCAGCAAGGGTAACAATAACAATACGGTCAACAATAATAACGGGAATAGTAATGGCAGTAACAGTAATGTCAATACTGTAAATGGGGTTGTACTCAGTGATGCTCAGCTTGATTCCCTGGTAAAAGTGCAGCAGGCAGAAGATGATGCAAGAGCGCGAGCAGAAAGAGCAAAAAAGAAGGCTGCAAAAAAAGCAGCCCGAAAGCTACGGCGAAGCAAGCCACCTGAGTTGAATACAACAGAGCGAGTAGTGGGCAGATTGCTGACTATGCTGACACGTGCTACCATAAACGTATCGCAGGTTTCGGGTACGGTATTACCAGGATGGATGGATAGTACGCGGTTTATGGGTGTCAATAATTATTCAATGGCGCCTGGGCTAAACTTTGTATATGGGTACCAGCCAAGTTCTGCTTGGCTTGCCGCACAGGCTGCGGCTAACCGGCTTTCTAAAGATTCGTTGTTCAATTCTCAATTGCAGCAAACCTATTCAAAGAATATAAATGCCACGGCTACTTTGCAGCCCTTCCCCGATATGAGGATAGATCTCACACTCTCAAGTGCATATAGCAAATCTCACACTGAGTTATATGCCGATACACCTGGGGGCACAAGTTTTCAGCATTTGAGTCCCTACGAAACCGGATCATTCAACGTGTCTTATGTCGCGCTGAATACGATGTTTAAATCCAGTGGTGTGAATTCTGGAGTATTCAACCAGTTTATAGCCAATACCATAACCGTATCGCAAAGGTTGGGCCATAGTAATCCTTATACCAATGGTCAGCCAGATCCTGGCAACCCTGCATATCAAAAAGGGTACACAGAATTTTCACAAGATGTTTTGATACCGGCATTCATAGCGGCATATAGTGGCAAGAGTGCATCGTCCATACCACTGATTAATGAAAATGCATCTGCCATTGTGAACGGGAGTACTTATAATTCTTCTGATGTAAAGAGTAATCCTTTCTACTATTATGTGCCATTACCTAACTGGCGTATTGCATATAATGGATTAAGCAAGATACCGGGACTATCTTCCATATTCAGCACGTTTGTTATTAACCATGCATATACCGGTTCCATGTCTATGAATGGGTTTAATTCAAACCTCTTGGCTGGTGATCTGTTGGGCTTAGGGTTCCCATCATTCATAGATTCTACATCGCACAACTACATACCATTCTACCAGGTACAAAATGTTACTATAGCCCAGGCATTTACACCACTCATAGGTTTTGATGCTACCATGAGGAATAATATAAGCGCCAAATTTGAGGTGAGAGAATCTAAAACAGAAAGTTTGAGTCTTATAGACTACCAGGTGGCTGAAAATACCAGCAGGGAATATGTGGTAGGAATGGGATATCGCATAAAAGGACTGAAACTGCCGTTTAATATTCTTGGGGTACGCAAGCTTAAAAATGAGCTGATAGCAAAGCTTGATATAGGTTTGCGCGACGATAAGAACAGTAATAATTATATAGCTAATGGCATAGGTGTGGTATCGAGTGGGCAGAAAGTATTACGTATATCGCCTACAATAGATTATACCGTTACTCAAAAGCTTACATTGCATTTCTTCTATAATCGCCAGCAAACCATACCTTACGTATCTAATTCTTATCCAATTACCACAACCCAGGCCGGCGTAACATTGCGATTTATATTTGCCCCATAACCCTATGTGGTATAAAAAGGGGTTTGAGAAGGTGGTAGTATAATGTCGGTTTCCATCAGGTTGTTAATGCTTTTAGCTCTTATAGTGAACCGCTATCAATTTTATTAAAATGCTTTTCCGACCAGTTACAGATAAGTTTGAAAATCCCGAAGGGATGATATGATTATAGTCAGTTATATAAATAATTGATCAACCCTGAAAGGGTGACATAATTCCTTCTAAAAATCAAGATGCTTAAATAGAATGATGTACATCGAGAAGCCAATGCCGAAGAGCAGGCAGATAACATTTACAATAGGGCGTGTATTGGTCTTCTTTATAATGAAGAGATCTATAGTACATATAGCGATCATTGCCTGCCAGAAGATAAACCATAGAGCTGGCACCGTATGTCTGATCCAAACATTATAACGATCGAATGGTATGTACAATCTCATTAGTAAAGTGATAATTGCAATGCCTAGCACACTATAAAAAAAGGCATTGTAACTGCCTGACCGTCCGGCAATAACAAAGCCGAGTAAAAGCAAAAGGATTGATATAAATGCGGGGAGAAAAGAGTATATGACAGAGTATTCTTTGCCAAAGGTATCAAATACTGTAATGTCTTTATAAGGGTAAAAGTAATATGGATAATAATGCCACAATCCTGTTTTATTACCATTGTTAAAATGCCCTTCAGTAACTAGTCTGTCTTTATAATACTTTTTGAACACACCATTGGGTATGCCGTTCTTGCTGGCTATACTTATTGTAAAATCACCTTCTCTAAGTATGTATGTATATACAGGACAGATCACAAAAAACTGGTCATGCATTTTCTTCCATTCAATAGCGTGGGGAGTTTGGGATAGATAGGCATTAGCTACTTTGGCTCCATTTTTTAACGCTGCCAATGCCATACGCCGTTGACTCTTTAAAGAATCATATTCCCGGCCCAGAAGGTATTCCCCAAGAAAACTAAATTCAATGATCTGTTTGGATGGTATATTCCAGTAATATATAGTATCGCCACTGGATGATAGATAGGTTGTAGTTACCAGGCTGTCATTATCGTAGCTAAGTACATATTTTGTTCTTCCATCAGGATACCGGTACACATCTTCCTGGCGGCCATAAGCGCTAATAGAGATAAGTAAGATGAGCAGGAACCGCAGACGCATTAATTTAATGTACTTTATATTTTAATGGGTAACAGGAATACATCAATAATTCCGCGCCATCAATAATGACGATACCCAAAGGAACAATTTCCTGCAAATATATTTTATAAAGTATTAATAAACTACAGAATTAAATAAGTGCTTTTACAGCTGTTACTAATTCTGTACGCGTGATGGGTACTCCTTTTATTTTATTATAGCCAACAGCATCAACAAGGTACTTATCTCTTATTATTTTTATGAGTTGTCCGTTGTTGATTTCGGGTATCAATACCTTTTTATAGTTGCCCAGCATAGCGCCAAGATTGGCAGGAAATGGACGCAGATGTCGCAAATGGGCATGGGCTACTGCCAAACCCTGTCCTTGTAACTCGTTTACTGCACTTTTTATAGAGCCGTAAGTGCTGCCCCAGCCCAATACAAGAACATCACCTGTTTCCGGGCCGCTATCCAACGTTTGCGGCGGTATATGGTTGGCTATCATATCCACCTTTGCTTCACGCACCTTTACCATGTGTTGGTGGTTCTCGGCATCGTAAGATATGTTACCCGTAATATCTTCTTTTTCAAGGCCACCGATCCGGTGTTCCAGGCCAGGTGTTCCAGGTACTGCCCATGGACGCACCAGGTTTTCATCGCGTTGGTAAGGCATAAATTTGCCTTCATCTGCAGCCATGCCCTTTTTGAAATCCACCTTTATAGGCTGCAGGTCTTCACTGCTTGGGTAGCGCCAGGGTTCTGCACCATTCGCAATATACCCGTCACTCAGGAATATAACTGGTGTCATATGCTGTACAGCTATTCGTACAGCTTCGTAAACCGCATCAAAACAATCGCTTGGGGTAGAAGCTGATATCACAGGCATCGGGCACTCACCATTACGGCCATAATAAGCTTGCAACAGGTCGCTTTGTTCTGTTTTGGTGGGTAAGCCCGTAGATGGGCCGCCACGTTGAATATTGATAATAAGTAAAGGTATTTCCAACATCACGGCCAGTCCCATTGCTTCTGTTTTCAGCGCCATGCCGGGGCCCGATGTAGTAGTTATGCCCAGGCTGCCACCATAGGCAGCTCCTATAGCAGATGTAATAGCCGCTATTTCATCTTCGGCCTGGAATGTACGTACCCCAAAGTTCTTGTATTTTGAAAGATCGTGCAAAATATCTGATGCCGGGGTTATAGGGTACGAGCCCAAAAACAAGGGGAGTGCACTATTTTCGGCGGCAGCTATAAGCCCAAATGTAAGGGCTGTGTTACCTGTAATACTGCGATACTTACCAGGAGGTAACTTTGCTTTCTCTACTTTATATCGGCTGCTGAATGCCTCAACGGTGTCAGCATAATTATATCCGGATTGAAGTGCTTTTATATTGCTTTCCAGTATGTCGGCTTTTTTGCCAAACTTGTCGTGCAGGAAGGAGAACGTACTGGTAAGGTCGCGGTTATACAACCAGTAGAGAAAGCCCAGCACAAACATATTTTTCGCGCGGTCTTTTTCCTTCACCCCCAATTGTATATCCTTCAGCGCTTCGCGGGTGAGCTTGGTAATGTCTATCTTATGCACTTCGTAGCCTTCCAGAGATCCATCTTCAAGCGGGTTCACCCCATCTGTATAGTTAGCCAGGCGAAGGTTCTTGGTATCAAAACCAGAAATATCGGTAATGATGATGCCGCCTGGCTTTAAAGTCTTCAAATTCACCTTAAGTGCAGCTGCATTCATAGCTACAAGTACATCGCAATTATCACCAGGTGTGTATATACGATTACTTGAAAAATGTAGCTGGTAGCCGCTTACACCAGGAACTGTGCCTTGAGGCGCCCGGATCTCTGCCGGGAAATCAGGAAAAGTAGAAAGGTCGTTACCTATAAGGGCAGTGTTGTTTGTGAACTGGCTGCCGGTAAGTTGCATACCATCACCACTATCACCTGCAAATTTTATTACAACATCTTCAACAACCAGAGTAGGAATAGACATAAAGTAAAAATGACTGCAAAGATAATGTTGTATTACGACAATGCGATAATCTGGTAATGTGGAGAAGTGGAAGAAATGAGCTGATATGAGAATAGTAGGCAAAAAATAGCCGGAACATTTTATGCCCCGGCTATTTTTATTGTCTGAGTAAAATGTGTTTATCTCAATAAGGTTACATTGCCTTTATAGCTCTCTGTTTCCCCGTCTTTATAAGTTGCATCTATTGTGTAAATATATACACCAACCGGTTGATCCAGGCTGTTGAATTTACCATCCCAACCACGGCCATCTATATGTATAGTTTGGTATATAAGCTGCCCCCAGCGGTTGTAGATATTGAATTTGAAAGTTACAAGACCCTCTGATAATTTTTGACGTGGGAAAAAGTAGTCATTAATGCCGTCATTGTTAGGGGTAAAACTGTTGGGTATAGACAGGTAACAGTCATTCTTTATCCACACACTATCTGAAGCGGCACAGCCGTTAACACTAACCGTGGCATAATAAACGCCTGGTTGTGTTGCTGTGGTGGTGGATGAAGTGTCGCCTGTACTCCAATGCCACGTAGCGCCGGAATGGCCTGCATTAACAATGTCTGTAAGTTGTATAGGATTGCCATTAGGGCACATAGAAGTATCCGGGCCAATGTTTATTGCAGGGTAGGCAAATATGGATACGTTCTTTTTGATGGTAGTATCGGGACAAACCCTGAATTTGGCAGTTAACGTTACAGGGTATGTACCCGGTGCTGAATAGCCATGCTCTACAGGGTTTCTGTCTGTTATCACTGTACCATCTCCAAAATCCCAACTATTACCTGTATTGCCAATATTGATATATTGTCCTGTAAAAGTTATTCCCTGTCCTTGGCACAGCACAGTGTCGCTGGTGGTAAACTTTAGGAAACTCACTGAATCGACAAATACACGCAGAGTGCTGGAATCGTAACATGGTACAAAATCTTTCTCCACTACCTTAACCAGGAATACGCCTTCATGATTAAATGTATGGTTTGGAGACGCATTGGTATCTGTGCCACCATCGCCAAAACTCCAGGTATATGAAGGGTAGATCCCTGAAGATTTATTGGTGAAGGTTATTGTTTGCCCCTGGCATATAGTATCTGCACTTGCAGTAAATGAAGCATGCACGGCATGTGGTGTATCCACTGTTGCTCGTACAGAATCGGTACAAATACCATTTGTTACGGTAAGAAGTGTGCTGTAGTGTCCCTGGCTTGTATATAGGTGCGTCGGGTTTAATAATGTACTTGTTGTATTATCGCCAAAGTTCCATACCTGGCTGGTTTGCGCTGTGGATTTATTGGTAAGGTATAATGTATCTGCAGCACAACCATAATGTACGGTATCGGTGAATTTTGCTTTCACACTTTTGTCTATAACGTAAACAGTACCGGTATCAATAAAAGAACAACCTCCCTGGTTGAAAGGGGTTGATATAGTAAGTGTAAGTTTAGTGTTTGTGAACAGATGAGTAACCGGTGTAAGCGTATTGGCACCAGAAGAGATAGCAATAGCAGGTGTCCACGCACGCAGGTAGGTAAGCCCGGCAGTAGTATCAGAGAGCGTTGCGTTAAGCGTATTAGTGTAAGTACCACAGCCTGTTATTGTTGCAGGCAGACCTGTACTTATCAATGCTGTAGGTACAATGATCTTAAATGTGTCAATTGTTGCACCACAAGAGGTTGCAGATGTAAACTGTGCTACTATTACTGAGTTGGCCGATGCAGTAACCGATACTGTGGCGCCTGTACCTGTTATAGTAGCCGGACCGCTTACTACAGTCCAAGTAAAGGGGGCAACTCCTGGTGCTGTAACAGGAACACCCGCACCGCCAGAGCATGCATATACAGTGTCTGTTTTGCCAATAACTGTAGTGCTTACAGGGCACGATGCAAAATCGCTGGGCTGTGTTGAAAGTGTGGCCAATGATGATACAGCTATCCCGCCAGTTACAATAGCGCCTCCATATAAAGTAGCGCCGTTGTTAAAATAAAGGTGGTTATTGATGATTGCCAATCCCCCACCTGCGTTGGTACTTACGCCACTTGCGGCCCAGGAATTTATTAATGTCCCCGAAGAGTTATATTCATTAAGGGAAGCGGGGCTTGTTGTATTTAATGCATAAAAATCGCCATTGCAATCTGCAGCAAGGTCTCCAATGTAGCTGCCGGTTAGTGTTGTTAGTAAACTACTACTTGCGGCTCCGTTATACTTATACACATTGCCATTAGCAGGCAGAAGATTATATATGTAACTGCCGCCACCGGCAGGATTGATTGCGGCAAAATTGCCGGAGTTAAAACCAGTATTTACCCAGCTTGTGCCATTGTAATAGTAATAATTATAGCCACTCCCAACAACAGTATAGAATGTTGGTGATGGCCCTGCAGCATTTAAGTTAGGGCCCAGAGATAAACCAGATCCTGAAGAAGGTAAACTAATGGTATTAAGTACTGGGTTGGTAGAAGAAATGGGTTGTGTAGGGTCTAAATTGTAAATAGCTGTGCCACTTACATAATAGATAAGGCCTGCACTTGCACCGGTACACGTAGGCAATTGTGCTATGCCGGGTGTATTTACCATCAGAAGGCCAAAAAGGCAAAGCAATGCTTTGTTGGCAATAGACTTTACAAGATTAAATTGCATATAACTGAAGTTGCAGCAAATGTAATGTTAAAATATTATTTTTTGCTACAGCTTGATAAACAATTTGTTATGCTGCTTTTAAGAAATGTATAGGGGTATTTCTGCACCGCTAACGGAACTACTTATTCCAGATTTTCCATGCAGCTTCAGCCTGCAAGGGTAACATTTCCATGCCATTTTTTATTACCGCACCATGTTGCTTGCCAAATGTGAGAAACATGGTTTCTTCTGGATTATAAACAAGGTCGTATAAGAGGTGGTGTGGAGTAATACCACTATAAGGCAATGGAGGGTAAGTATCAGTATTAGGTACCATCCCTAGTGGGGTGGTATTCACAATGAGTGGGTATTCTCTAATTATTTCAGGTGTGAGTTCATCATAGGTAAGCGTTTCGGGTTCCTTGTTTCGCGATACTTTTTTATAGCTGATGCCTTCATTGCCCAACACATAGCCTACTGCCCGTGAAGCCCCTCCGGTACCCAGGATAAGTGCATGTTTATGCTGTGGTTGCAGTAGCGGTCTCAAACTATCTCTAAAACCAATGATGTCTGTGTTGTAACCCGTCATTATGCCATCCCTGAAATCAATACAATTTACTGCTCCCATCCCCCTGGCAATATCATTCACATTGTGCAGGTATGGAATGATAACCTGTTTGTATGGCATAGTTACATTTAACCCGCGCAAAAAGGGAACGGCATCCAGCAAAACTTTAAAATCATTTACTTGTGCCAGCGGATAAGCATCATATACTGCATTAATGCCTTCTTTTTCAAACTTATTATTGAAATACGCGGGTGAGAATGTATGTGTGAGCGGGAATCCTATAATACCATATTGAGCAGGCATGCAGAAAGTTTTTTAAGGCATGCACTTTTTTGCACCTGCCCACTAAGAAGTAAAATTTATGTGCGAGGAGGTTTCTTTACCTGCCCTTTGCGTCCTTATCCAGGTAAAGATAAAAAGTATCTCCACGTAGTCCCACACGGGTGCTCTCCAATGGTATCACTTCGGTAGGCGCTATGTTGCCCAGGTTTACATTGGCTCCCAGCAATTCAAGAAAATAAACTTGCTGTGCCTTTTGAGGAGCTTCCCATATTATTTTCTCATAAGGTATTTGTGTTAGTATTTCCTGCACCAAACCTTCACGTACTTCGCCCGAACCACGGTATATACCTACATTACCTGCTTCACGAGCTTCGGCAATTACATAGGTACTGCCGGCTTCCAGTTCTGCCTTCATCAATTCTATCCATTTGTATGGAGCAATAATGTGTTTCTCGTCTTTAGAGCCTACTTCAGAAAGCACAGTGACGTGTTTGGCAAATTTTTCAATATAGCCACATTTTTCCGCGTGAGGTATGGTTATTGACCCATCTGATATCTCAACGAAGTCCAGGCCATAATCTTTTACTACATCTATGTAGTCATCTACCTGGTTTCGTACCAGAAATGCTTCAAACAAGGTGCCCCCAAAGTACACCGGTATGTCGTGAGAGCGATATATGTCTATCTTCTCACGCAGTTTGTTGGTTACATAGCTGGTGCCGAAGCCTAGTTTTACAATATCTACAAAAGGTGCAGCAACAGAAAGGAAATCTCTGGTGCCTTCTAAGCCCATACCCTTATCCATGACCATTGTGAGGCCGTGATTACGTGGTTTCTGAGTGCGTTCTGGTATGTTTTTTAATGGAAAATTCATGCGGACTTTATTACTTTTACGTAATAAAGGTACTCTTTCGAACTTTTATGTACAAAATGCATTTTTCACTTTGTATATTCGTGTCACATACAGTGTTTATGAATCGTAATGTTCCTTTGCTAGGCTTTATTATCGGGTTGATATTTCCAATCCTTGGCTTGGTTGTCGTAAACTTCACTTTACTGCACGGCTTACCGTTGGGTGAGTTTATCAATATGCTGTTGCATGAGCGAGATGTGGCATCCAAAGTCGTAAGTCTCAGTTTACTCGCCAATCTTATTCCATTTGTTTACTATACAAGCAAGCGGTTGGATTATACAGCAAAGGGCATTTTTATCATCACCATGATTTTTGTTGCAATAGCGGTATTGCTAAAGTTTAATTTCTTTGCCTAAATGCGTTACTACCTTATAGCCGGTGAAGCTAGCGGAGACTTGCATGGCGGAAACCTGGTAAAAGCACTGTATGCTCAAGATCCTAAAGCTGATATACGCTGCTGGGGAGGAGACAACATGCAGCAAGCTGGTGCTACATTGGTGAAACATTACAGGCAGCTAGCCTTTATGGGCTTTGTTGAGGTACTGAAACATCTGGGCACTATTCTGAATAATATTAAATTCTGCAAGAAGGATATAACAGCATATCAGCCCGATGTGTTGGTGCTTATAGACTATCCGGGTTTTAATATGCGCATAGCCGAATGGGCGAAGCAAGAAGGCATAAAGGTGGTTTATTATATAAGTCCCCAGGTGTGGGCATGGAAGGAAAACCGAGTGAAAAAGCTCAAGCGCGATGTGGACCTTATGCTGGTGATCTTGCCTTTTGAAGTGCCGTTTTATGAAAAGTGGGACTACGATGCAAAATATGTTGGCCACCCGCTTATAGAAGTGGTGAACCACGAAAAGAATGATATACCGGTCATCCCCATAACGCCCCGGCCCATAATAGCTTTGCTGCCAGGTAGCCGCACTCAGGAAATTAAAGCCAAATTGCCTATTATGCTGCAGGTAGTGCCGCATTTCCCCGATTATCAGTTTGTTATTGCTCAGGCGCCTTCGCAGCCCGATGAATTGTATAATGACATACCTGGGGCGATGGGTGTACTACTGGTAAAAGGCCAAACATACAATTTGTTAAAACAGGCCACGGCTGCACTGGTGACCAGTGGTACTGCAACGCTGGAGACTGCCTTGTTTGGTGTACCTGAGGTGGTATGTTACAAGGGCAGTGCCATATCTACCTGGTTAGCTCGGAGGTTGATAAAGATAAAATATATATCCCTCGTAAACCTGATCATGGATAAGGAGGTAGTAACAGAACTGATACAAGATGACCTGAATGAACAGAATCTGAAACAAGCCTTAAGCAGGCTGCTTGACGACGGCTCGTTGTATAAGCAGCAACTGCAAGCCGACTACAAAGAGCTCTGGGATAGGTTGGGGGACAAACAAGCGTCTGCAGAGGCTGCAAGGCAAATCATATCATTAACGGCGAATTAACCGCACGATCATTACAATAATACCAATAAGGAATACAATAAGAGAAATACGGTTCATGCCATGCATGAGGTAAATATTGGCATTACGCGGAGCGTTTGGATCTCTTTTGCGCAGGTAGAAATAAGTTAGGATCTGGTTCCACATATCAATTTTCTCCTTTCAATAAAATTACGAAGAAATTGGGAGAATGCTAGCCCATAAAACGTAACAAAAAAAAATCGCCCGAAGGCGATTTAAAGCTTGTGGAGAATAACGGAGTCGAACCGATGACCTCTTGCATGCCATGCAAGCGCTCTAGCCAGCTGAGCTAATTCCCCAGTCCGCAAGCGGGTTGCAAAGATATACGCAATTAGATATTTTATGCAAGTGCCTTAAAATATATTTATTGATTATGGATGGTGGGGTAGAATAGATTTTCCGTTGGCATTAATGCACCACCTGGAAAATATTACCGGATATTTTGGTGCCTCCGCTTTCCAAAGTAAGCAAATAAGAACCGTTAGGGTAAGTTGCTGTATTTATAATAAAGGTATTGTGGGTATCGAAAGGTATGCTGGCTGAGTATAAGATTTTGCTACTGGCATCCATCACTTGTATATCCAAATTGGTTTTAAGGGGAATGTTTATTTTTATATTCAACTGCTTGTTGGCTGGGTTAGGATATATTTTAGCCTGGGCGCCGGTAAGGCTATCCTGGCCGCAAACATTAGTATTAGCTATAGCCTGTTGGGCTGTTGTTATGGTTCTATAGTAATTGCGACTGGTCCAGTCATAAAACAGAGGTCCCCATTCTGGCCATGCATTGTAATCCAGCAAAGCCAGGCAATATGCAGCGGCGAGCCCGGCTTCAGATTGGGCATCAGGCTCCTTAATATTTTCAGGCATGTTCTGACTATTGTATCCCATGAACAAGGTTACATTGTATGGGGTGCCTGCATTCTTAGCTAGTAACTGTGCAGCTTCAAAGCCTGCACGGCCAGCTTGGTAATGTTCCGGATGGTCGTTAGGGTTTGTATTGTTATCTATGTCAGTCACATTAAATTCCGGTAAACTCTTGCAGGATATGCTATCTATTTCTGCCTTGTATATGTAATATATGGTAGTCACCAGGTCACTCCAATCAAGGTATGTGGTGGATGTATCCACTGTTCCTACATCGGCGTTTTCATCATTTCTCCATTTATCAAACATTCCTGTTTTGGTGCGTAAAAAATAAGTAACAGTATTTTTAAAAGAGGCTTTTGTAATGCTATGGCCGTTAATAACAACAGTTTCATCTTTAGGATAAGGGAATGAAGGTCCCCAGCCTCCGCGCCTGCATGCTGCCAGGTGCACAGAGTTTTTTACACCTGCTTCCCTTGCTTTCCAATATTTTACCTTTTTAATACTTGTATCATGTGGGTCCCTGCAATCGCAAGGAGTAGAATCGTCTATATCATTCAGGTTACCGGCCGTGGTATGAATAATGACTACTCTTTTCCCATTAGGGAATGGTCCTGTCTCTGAAAAGTTTTGGATATCATTAAATACATTGGCACCCATAAAGAGTTGCCAATCGTCCTGGTGGGCAACTACGTAAAATGAAATGTCTTTTTCCTGGGCATGCAATGACGATACTACAAACAGCAGGACGATTATGTACAGTAACTTTTTGATGGCTTTTGCGTAACTTTAATAGTAAGAAAGAACTCAAAAATATAAATTTCATTCAAATTATCTATAGTTAGTAAATTAATTTTCAGTTAACTATAAATATTTTTTATTGTTTATGGATTCGGCAGAGGTATATAGTTGGTTAAATGTTGTTACAGACCCGGAAGTGCCGGTACTTACAATTTTAGATCTGGGAATAGTTAGAGATATAATTATCAGCGATAGAAACGGGGCTACAGCTATAAAGGTTATTATCACACCTACTTACAGCGGTTGCCCTGCTATGGATGTAATAGCCATAAACATACGTATGGCGCTTGCCAGTCATGGCATACGCTACGTGGAGATAGAAAACCAAATAAGCCCTGCCTGGACTACAGACTGGATGACCGAAGAGGGCAAACAGAAATTGAAAGCCTATGGCATAGCGCCACCCAATCGTAAAGCATACCAGGCGCTGGGTCTTTTTGAGGAAGATGAGATAACCTGCCCACGCTGTGGCTCAGACAACACACAGATGGTTAGCAATTTTGGACCTACTTCATGCAAAGCATTATATAAATGCCTATCCTGTTTCGAGCCTTTTGAGCATTTTAAGTGTCATTAGGGAAGTTGCCGACTTTCTACCAACTAAATACCATCTACAAAACAAATCCGCTATTTTTGCCCACGTTATGGCAAATGAGAATAAGCTGCAAAATATTATAAGCCACTGTAAAGAGTATGGCTTCATCTTCCCATCGAGCGAGATATATGATGGTCTGAGTGCTGTATATGACTACGGACAGTATGGCGCTGAACTGAAAAGGAACATACGCGACTATTGGTGGCGGAGTATGACCCAGATGAACGATAATATAGTAGGTATAGATGCTGCTATATTCATGCATCCAACCGTATGGAAGGCTAGTGGTCATGTTGATAACTTCAGCGACCCGATGATAGACAACAAGGATAGCCAGAAACGCTACCGTGTTGACCACCTGATAGAGGGCTATGCTGAAACCCTGCCCGAAGCAGAAGCCACCGCGGTATTGGCTGAAATGGATCACTTACTTGCTGCTAATGATTTTTCTGGCCTCAAACAATTTGTGGAAGACAAAAAGATAAAATGTGGTGTTAGTGGTACTAGTAACTGGACCGATGTTCGCCAGTTTAACCTGATGTTCTCCACAGAGGTAGGTTCTGTGGCAGAAGATGCCAGCACTATATACCTGCGCCCCGAAACTGCACAAGGTATATTTGTGAACTTCCTGAATGTGCAGAAGACTGCCCGTATGAAGATACCATTTGGTATTGCACAAACAGGTAAAGCGTTCCGTAACGAGATAGTAGCGCGCCAGTTCATATTTCGTATGCGTGAGTTTGAGCAGATGGAAATGCAGTTCTTCATTAAACCAGGTACACAGAAGGAATGGTATGAATACTGGAAGGAAGCCCGCATGAAGTGGCACCTGGGCCTGGGCATCAGTGCCGACAAATATCGCTTTCACGACCATGTGAAACTGGCACACTACGCTGATGCTGCCTGCGATATTGAATATGATTTCACTTTCGGTTTTAAAGAGCTGGAAGGCATACACAGCCGTACCGATTTTGACCTGAAACAGCACCAGGAGTATAGCGGTAAGAAGCTTACTTACTTCGATACAGACATCAACCAGCATTACGTACCCTATGTAATAGAAACCTCCATAGGGCTCGACCGCACTGTGCTGATGATACTGAGCGAGGCTTATGAGGAAGAAGACCTGAGCACTGCAGATAAGCAGGATAGCCGCTCGGTACTAAAAATACCCGCTATGCTGGCACCAATAAAACTTGCTGTGCTCCCCCTGACTAAAAAAGATGGCCTGCCTGAAATAGCCCGCGGCCTGATTGATGAGTGCAAACCTTACTTTAAATGTTTCTTCGAGGAGAAAGACACGATAGGTAAGCGTTATCGTCGCCAGGATGCTATAGGTACTCCGTTCTGCGTAACTATAGACCACCAGACCAAGGAAGACAACACCGTGACCATCCGCCACCGCAATAGTATGCTGCAGGAGCGTATGCCGCTGAGTGAGATCAGGCAGTACATACAGGAACAGACAAAAATGTTCTAAGCCATATATTTATTGAAACTAACTTAACTTACTGCCGCAAAGCAGTAAGTTTTTTTATGTCAGATATTATAGCACAGATATCGGGTGCCATACAGCAAGAATTAGGATTGCAGTTACCCGGAATGGTAACAGAAGAAGAACTGCTGAAAATGTTGGCATTAAAAATAAAGGCGCTGTTGGAACGGGATACAGAAGCCTTTTTTCAACTGATGTACCGGCTTGATATACAGGAGTATAAGCTTTACGATGCCATGAACACGGGTGATGCACCGCATGCCATTGCACATCTTATTTACCTGCGGCAAATAGAAAAGGCACAGAGTAGGAGGGATAACAGCCCCGGGTATAATGACGAAGATGCAGACTTGAAATGGTAACAATAAGTACAGTACCTACATCGTTCATATAGCATGGACTTGCCTATACCCCTCCACTTTAATAAAAAGACCTTTATTCTTCTTTTCATAGGTTTTATAGTGTTTGCGTTGGCTGGCACACTGTTGCATGAGTTGGGACATTTTCTTACAGGCAGGCTCCTGGGATACAAAGGACAGCATATTTCTTACGCCTATACAAGTATGGGTTATAAGCCCGGCATCCTTCCGGAGACTGATGAATGGAACCGCGATCAGCTTCTATTTATTATAGGTGGTCCATTACAAACAATGGCTACAGGCACAATAGGCTTTTTGCTGCTGTGTTTGTTTTGCGCCAATTCCGTTTATCAGAAAAATCTGAGAATTGAGCAATGGCTGCTGATCTTTCTCTCTTTATTCTGGCTGCGCGAATTATTCAATTTTGTGTGTGCCGCTACGATAGCGGTAGCGGGTGCCTACAAGTACACAGGCGACGAGTTTAAAATTGCCCGGCAACTGCACTGGAATGGGTGGTGGTTTTCTGCGTTGTTGGCGCTTATTGCCCTTGTGGTGCTGGTCGTTATTACATTCAAGTTTGTTCCTGTACAGCAACGTTTTACTTTCCTGACTGCTGGCCTTACTGGTGGTATTGCCGGGGCGGTGCTATGGTTGGTATTGCTGGGGCCTGTGATAATGCCCTAACCATTTTGGCTGCTTATGCAGTGAATTTGTAGCCTATACCTCTCACCGAATGGAAATGCTTAGGGTTACGGCTATCCTCTTCAAAATATTTACGGAAATTAAGTATGAAATTATCTATGGTGCGGGTGGTGGGGTACACATTATAGCCCCACACGATCTGTAATATCTGCTCGCGCGATACCACGTTACCTTCATGCTCTACCAATAGCTTTAATAAAGCAGCCTCTTTTTTACTTAGTTCTTGTATAGCGCCATTCTTATCTATACACTCATGTGCCGCGAAATCTATTTTGCAGCCATCAAATTCATATATATCTGCAACAGATTGGGGCTCCTTTATCTTCTTGTTTTTTACTATGAGCTTATCTACGCGTAGTAGTAATTCTTCCAGATTAAACGGTTTTGTAAGATAGTCATCCCCACCTTTTTTAAGGCCTTCTACTTTATCGGCACTGCTATTCCGGGCCGACAAGAATAGAATGGGCACATCATTGTGTTGCATCCTGATGGTTTCGCACACTGTTACTCCATCCATACCTGGCAGCATTATATCCAATACAATAAGGTCAAAGTATTCATTCTTAACCATTTTAAGCACCAGGGGGCCATTATCGGCTGTGGTAACTTCATATCCTTCAAGTTCCAGGTTCAGCTTTAGCGCTTCCCGCAGGCTTTCCTCATCTTCCACCACAAGTATGCTTGCTTTCTTTACTGCCATCTTCATTAGTTTATTAAATAAAACCTCTTGCAATTTTCCTGCCACCGAAACGCAGTTAAATATATACGATAAAGCTTTGTATCTGGTTCGTCGGGTGAAAATAAATAATTTGCCTCATTGGTATGGTGTGAATAATAAAATATACTACCTTTGCCGTCCCAAATATTGCGGGCGTGGTGAAATTGGTAGACACGCTAGACTTAGGATCTAGTGCTGTGAGGCTTGGGGGTTCGAGTCCCTCCGCCCGCACTTAAAATAAATTAGTCGGTCTTGGCTTAGCCGAGCCCGACTTTTTTCTTAACACCAAAATTTAAAAAATGGCTACAGTAACACGCGAAAGCATAGGTAACCTGCACGATAAAATAACCGTTAAATTAACTAAAGAAGATTACCTGCCTTCGTTTGAAAAGCAATTGAAGCAGCAGGCCAAGTCTGTAGCTATGCCCGGTTTTCGTAAAGGCATGGTGCCATTTGGCATGGTAAAGAAGATGTATGGCCAGTCTATTTTTACAGACGAGGTGTTAAAAACTGCCGGCCGCCAACTAGAAGATTACCTGAAAGCCGAAAAGCTTGCCATATTTGCCCAACCTATGGTGATGCCTACCCGCACCAGCAGACTGAATATGGATGAGGCTGCTGATGTGGACTTTGATTTTGAAATAGGTTTAAAACCTGATTTTGAAATAACCCCACTAAAAGAAAAACAAAAGCTTACAAAATATAGTATTGCCATTAGCGATACGATGATGGACGATGAGCTGAAGCGTATAGCACAGCGCTTTGGTAAGACTGAAGACCTGGAAGTGATTGGTGGTAAGGAAGACTTGATATCAGCAGCATATGAAGCCAGCTATGCCGGTGGCAATGCACTTGCAGATGCACAGAAGACCGAAGATGTGATGCCGCTTGAAAAATTCCCTGCGAAACTGCAGGAATTGCTGATGGGCAAGCATGTGAACGATACAGTGGTTTTTGTACCTGCTGAGGTTTGCACTGCAGAAGAGCTGGCTGCCTTCCTGAAGAACCCGCTGAAGCAGGGTGAAGAGGCTGCAAACAACCACTACAAGCTTACTATTACCCGCATTGCCCAGCTAATACCGCACGAACTGAACGCAGAATTGTTTTTGCAGGTATTCCCTAATGAAATGATCACTGAGGAAAGCGCCTTCAGGGAAAAGATAAAAGGTGAACTGAGCCGCGAATTTGAACGTATAGCCACTGACCGCCTGCACAACGAAATGTATGAGCTGCTGGTGCACACTACCCCTATTGAGCTGCCTGTACCCTTCCTGAAACGCTGGATGCGCGATGGTGGCGAAACCAGAAAAACGGATAGGGAAGTAGAGGCTGAATTTGGCAGCTTTGACCACCAACTACGTTGGACATTGATCAGCGATCAGCTCATCATCAACAACAACATACAGATAACCCGCGACGAAGTACTGAATGATATAAAGAGCAAGGTACTGGCTTACTTTGGTATGGACAGCGATGAAGACGCGCCATGGCTGGAAAGCTACATGCTGAAGGTAGTGAAGGAAGAAAAGACCCTTGACGAAACCTATCGCCGCCTGCTGTTTGCTAAACTGTTTACCTTCCTGGAAACGCAGTTTGACATTGAGCATAAGGAAGTAAGCGAAGAGGAATTTTTCAAGGCTCCTGACGCACATGCGCATCACCACCATTAATTAAGAACTATAACCATACACATGCCCGGTACCTGCAAAGTACCGGGCATTTTTTTGCTATTGCTTATGCTGTGATATGAGAACTATTCCTCCTTACCCGCTACCACAATAACTATCTCACCTTTGGGCGGATGTGCCTCGTAATAGGTGGCAAGTTCTTCAAGGGTGCCCTTGCGGGTCTCTTCGTATATTTTGGTAAGCTCGCGGCATACAGCAGCCTGGCGGGTGGTACCCAGGTAGGTGCCGAGCTCCTGCAAGGTTTTTATGAGCCGGTGGGGCGATTCGTACAGGATAATGGTACGCTCTTCTTCCGCCAGTTTTTTCATGAAGGTCTGGCGGCCTTTTTTCAGTGGGGGAAACCCTTCGAATACAAAGCTATTAGATGGTATGCCACTTTGCACCAGAGCAGGCACAAAGGCTGTAGCCCCAGGGAGGCACTCAACAGGTATATTGTTGCGGGTACACTCGCGGATGAGCAGGAACCCCGGATCTGATATCCCGGGAGTGCCGGCATCGGTAAGCAAGGCAAGCGTTTTGCCGGCAAGGAGATGCTCTATAACTTTGGGTAAAGTAGTATGCTCATTGTGGGCATGGTAGGGGACCAGCTGCTTTTGAATGGCGTAGTGCCGCAGCAGCACGCTGCTGGTCCTGGTATCTTCGCACAAAATGGCATCGGCGTTTTTAAGCACCTCTACGGCCCTGTAGGTGATATCACCC